>OOBW01000021.1_pt1 | contig 210833 bp, 167 predicted proteins | sample 1671701 | NCBI WGS metagenome assembly OOBW01 (sample SAMN06348183, study PRJEB24527) | human gut metagenome | biome: human gut; feature: ankylosing spondylitis patient; material: feces | host: Homo sapiens | place: China | collected 2015-10 | reverse complement strand
CCGTTATGCTATTGAGAAAATGTGCAAGGAAAAGAAAAGTTTAAATCACTTCGATAAATAATATTATTATGAAACGAATTATTTTTATTCTGGTATTATTTTTCTTTGGTAGTAATATTTGTGCAAAAGAATATTTTGTACACTCTCCAAATAAAAGAATCGAAGTGAGAGTTAATGTTAGTAATGGCGTTAGATATAATGTGTTTTTTAATAATGATACTGTTCTTAAAGACTGTTCAATGTCGCTAAATGTATTAGATGATGAAAAACGAATCCCACTTAGAGTTAAAAAATTGAATAGATATTCAGTAAATGAGAAGATAAAAAAGGAGATTCCACTAAATGGTCTTTATGCTTATAATAAATGTAATGTTTTGGTATTAGAGCTTAATAACGAATATGCTATTGAATTTAGGACTTTTGATAATGGTTTTGCTTATCGATATGTTTCAAATAAAAAGGGAAATATTGATATTCAGTCTGAGGATTGTAGTATTAATTTCCCTGAAAATTATTTAGCACATTTGTCTTTGACAAAATCTTTTTGGAGTTCTTATGAAGAACCCTATTCTCATGTAAAGACAAGTTCTTATTCTGAGAAAGATAAAATGACTTACTTACCAGTTCTTTTGGAAAGTCCTAAAGGATATAACATCCTGATTTCTGAAGCAGATCTTAAGGATTATCCATGTATGTTTCTTAAAAGTAATGGAAATAATGGTATGATTGGTGCTTTCCCAAAAACGCCTTTGGAGTTTGGATTTGGGAATGATAGGGCTTTAAGTATAAAGAAAGAGGCTGATTATATTGCCAGAACTTCGGGAAAAAGAAGTTTTCCTTGGAGATTCTTTGTGATTTCTGATAAAGTAGAAGATATTATTGAAAATGATATGGTGTATGTACTGTCTTCTCCTTCAGAAGTTTCTGATTGCTCTTGGATAGAGCCAGGACAAGTGAGTTGGGAGTGGTGGCATGATGCACGCCTTTTTGGCGTTGATTTTAAATCAGGTTATAATACTGATTCTTATAAATATTATATTGATTTTGCATCAAAATATGGTATCCCTTATATTTTGATGGATGAAGGATGGGCTGAAGATACTCGTAATCCATTTATTCCTAATAAAAACGTTGATGTTCATTTATTAGTGAAATATGCAAAAGAAAGAAATGTAAAAATTATATTATGGCTTCCTTGGTTGACTGTAGAAAATAATTGGGAACTTTTTAAAACCTTTTCAGATTGGGGTATTGCTGGAGTAAAAATTGATTTTATGAATAGAAGTGATCAATGGATGGTGAACTTTTATGAGAAAGTGGCAAAAGAGGCTGCCAAGAATAAATTGATAGTTGATTTTCATGGCTCATTTAAACCTGCAGGTCTTGAACGTAGATATCCTAATGTACTTTCTTATGAAGGAGTCTTAGGTTTGGAAATGGGAGCTAGATGCACTCCTTCTAATAGTATTTTTTATCCTTTTATCAGAAACGCTGTAGGTGCAATGGATTTTACTCCAGGTTCTATGATTTCTGCACAACCTGAGGATAACAAGTACACAAGAGCAAATGCTATGGGATCTGGTACTAGAGCATATCAGATGGCTTTGTATGTAGTATTTAAAAGTGGTTTACAAATGTTAGCTGATAATCCTGTTTATTATTATAGGGAGAATGATTGTACTGAGTTTATCACTGATATTCCTGTAACATGGGATGAAACAAGAATACTTTCAGCAAAAATAGGAGAGTATATTGTATTAGCACGTAAGAAAGGTAAGGATTGGTATGTAGGTGCGATAACTAATGATTGTGGTAGAAGTATTGATATTAATTTAGATTTTCTTGATTCAAAAAATCAATATGAATTGACTTCTTTCTCAGATGGTATAAATGCAGACAGGCAAGCTATGGATTATAAAAAGAATGTAGAATCTGTCGGTCATAATGATAAGGTTATGATTAAAATGGTTAGAAATGGTGGTTGGGCTGGAAAACTTAAGGCTTTAAATAAATAATATGGATGAAAACAACAAAATAATAGATGATTTTATAAATGTTGATTCATAAAAAAAAGGACATTTGTCTAGAAATTTGATATTAAACCTTTATTTAAATCTTCATTTTATGAATAAACATGGATTCGATTCTATAGTTGTTTATAGTATTACTGCTTATAGTTTTTTTGTAAATAGAATGGCTTAGGAAAACTTGTTAGTGAGAATTTTTTGATGCATTCTTTTAAAGAAATACTATTTTATTGAATTTGATATGAGAAGTTTATACTGAAATATTAACCTTTAAAATTCTACAAGATGAACAATTTATTTAAAATGAAAGACACATGCTTCATAAAGAGGCATAGTAAATGGGAGAATTATAGTTGGGGAATGTTTCTCTTTTGCATTGGGGCTTTTTCTTATCCATTGCATTCTTATTCTGTAGAAAGCCAGACTTTTTCTGTAATGCAACAAGACCAAAAGCTTCATGGTAAAATTACAGATAGTAAAGGAGAGCCAATTATTGGAGCTAATGTAATTGTAAAAGGTTCTACTAATGGTACGATTACAGATTTTGATGGAATGTTTAATCTTTCTGTGCCAGCTAATGCGGTAATTGTGATAAAATATATCGGTTATAAGCAACAGGAGATTTCAGTAAAAGGCCGTTCAACTATTAATGTTGTATTGAAAGAAGATAATGAAATATTGGATGAGGTTGTTGTTGTAGGTTATGGCACAAAACAAAAGAAATCGTTAACAGCATCTGTTGAGACAGTTTCAACAAAAGAGATGCAGTCAATGCCTGTTGGTAATGCCAGTAATGCTTTTGCTGGTAGAGTCCCGGGTTTAATTACTGTGCAGAATAATGGAGAAATAGGGGCTGATGGAACGAATATCATGATCCGTGGAGTTGGTACTACAGGAAATTCTAATCCATTAATTGTTGTAGATGGAGTACCTAGAGGCTCATTGAATGAAATAGATATTAATAATGTAAAGAGTTATACAGTATTGAAAGATGCAGCTGCTGTAGCACCTTATGGAATAGGAGGAGCAAATGGAGTAATCTTGATTGAAACCAAGAGTGGTACAGAAGGAAAGCCTGTCGTTAATTATAATGGTTGGATAGGATGGTCTAGTCCGACGGTTGATATTGAGTACATGAATTCTTATCAGTATGCATCTACTTATGATAAAGCGCAGGAAATGGCAGGAGTACCAGCTAGCCAGCGTCTATATAGTGCAGAAGATTTGGAAATGTATCGTAGAAGTGTGAATGGTGATCCTTCTGTAGATCAGAATTTATATCCGAATGCTAATGCCCATGATTTCTTGTTACGGAAGTCTGCTCCTGTTACTAATCATAATGTGAGTATTTCGGGTGGAACGGAATATGTAAAATATTATGTTGGAATTAATACCTTGTATCAGGAAGAACAATGGCATGGATCTCATTTGAATAGAACTGGTGTTGTAAGTAAAATCGATATTAAAGCAACTAATACGACGAAATTTGGACTTTCTATCAATGGATGGACTCAGCGCACTAAGAAAAAGCAGAATGGAGGAACTGCTTTTTATAGAGCTACTCAAGATTGGATTCCTACAGATCCAATTCAATATGTGACAAAAGATGGAGAAATTTTAGATAATGCAAGTTCAAAAGCGTTGGTCTTGTCAGATTTGAAAAGATTGGGGGACTATGTGACAGATAAAAACATGATTATGCTTTCTGGCTACATAGAACAGCAATTAGCAAAAGGATTGACATTTAAAGGCGTTATATCATACGACTGGACATTGCATAATAATAAAAACTGGTCTGAGCCTGCATCTACTTATTATAAAATAGATACAAGTACAAATCCATATTCCTTTAGAGAAGTTACTAATAAAAATCTTCCTTCTTTACAAGAAGGTATGAATCAAATAAAAACATATACTTACCAAGGAATTTTAACCTATAAAGGAAAGTTTGGTGATCATAGTTTGAATTTGTTAGGAGTGGGTGAGGCTATTCAGACTAAATACAATGATTTCTGGGCTAGCAGAAGTAATTATCAGATTCCTATTCCAGAGTTAAATTTAGGATCTTCAGATAAAGAATATCAAGCGAATGGAGGAGGATCATACGAAGCTGCACAGGTTGGTTTTGTTGCACAGATTGGGTATGATTATAAAGGTAAATATTTATTGGATTTAACTGGAAGATATGACGGACACTATTATTTTGCTCCAGGTTCGAGATGGGGATTTTTCCCGGCTGTAGCTGTAGGATGGAGAATTTCAGAAGAACAGTTTATGCAGAGGTTTGAAAATTTGGATAATCTGAAATTGAGATTTTCTGCAGGTCAATCGGGAGCTTTGGCTGGAGGAGCTTTCCAATATTTAACTTCTTTCCAGTTGTATGGTGATTCTTTTGCAGAGGGTGGAAGTTCCACTCAAGGGGTAAAGCCTGTTATAGAGGGGAATCCGAATATTACATGGGAACGTGCTACAAAATATAATGTAGGGATTGATGTAGATCTTTTTGGTGGCCAGTTATCAGGAAAAGTGGATTATTTCTTTGAAAAACGAGATAATATGCTGGTATCTCCTCAGGCAACCGTACCAGAAGAATATGGTATAGGATTGGCTGCAGTGAATAATGGAAGAATGCAAAATCAGGGAATTGAGTTTGAGATTCATGGGCATAAATCTATAAAGAAAGACTTGTTATTGAGTGCGGGATTTAATTTTACTTTTGCTCGTAATAAACTATTGGAGATATATGAAAATGAGGCTACTCGAAATAATCCTAACAGATCTCGAACAGGGCGTCCATTAGGAAGCATTTTTGGTTATGAAGCGGATGGGCTTTTTCAGGTCTCAGATGATAAAAATGGAGATGGTGTAATTGATAGCAAGGATGGGTTTGTAGAACAGCAGTTAGGTGGTCCGGTTACTCCTGGAAGTATAAAGTATAAGAATCTTTATGATGTGGATGGGACTGCTGTTATAGACCTGAATGATGAAACTTGTATTGGACATCCAACTATTCCTGAAATTATGTATGGTTTTAATTTAGGCGCAACATGGAAAGGTATTAATTTGGATTTACTCTTCCAAGGAGCTGCTCATTCTAATGCTTTGATAGGTGGAACATTTATTAATCCTTTTGGTGAAACACATAATTTGACCATAGATAATTTGGATTTCTGGACACCGGAAAATCCAGATGCTAAATATCCGATTGTTCGTCCTAATGGTCCAGTGGGTAATGATGTCGCCAGTAGTTCTTTCTATATGCTTAACATGAATTATTTAAGACTTAAGCAGTTGGAATTGGGTTATACGTTACCGTCTGCGTGGTTAAGTCGTTGTCATATTAAATCAGCTAAGGTTTATGTAGCAGCTACAAATTTATTTACCTTATCACATACAAGAGGATTACTTGATCCAGAACAAGATGGGGGATCCACAACTGGCGATAATGCAAATCGTGGTTGGAGACAACCTCAAAATAAAACAATCTCATTGGGTATGAATATTACATTTTAAAATTTGACTTATGAAAAAGTTTTTGATTATACTTTTACCTTTCCTTTTGGGAAGTTGTGAGGATTTTTTGGACGTAAAACCAACAGATCAGTTGACAGAAGAGAATGTGTTTAATACTGAATCGGGAGCAGATTTGTTTTTAAATACAATTTATGTGACATTACCTTGTCCTGAATTAAATGGTTCAAATGCAGTTATTGATGGAGGCCTATCATACGATAACTGGGATTTTATGTCTCCGTATAATGTTTGTCGGTATGCTTGGGGACGTACGTCTGTTTATTATGGGACTTATGCATATACAGCTTCTGAATATAATCCGGGTATATATAATCATATGTATCCTTCTATTTTCTTTCAATACAATTATATTACTGGGTATATACGTAATTGTAATTATTTTATTGAATCTTTGGAAAAGTATAAAGATCAATATTCGGAATCTTGGATTACGAAACGTGTTGCAGAAGCAAAATGTTTGCGGGCATATTATTATCATTTATTATGGATGTATTATGGAGGTGTTCCTTATATAACAAAGGTTTTAGATACCTCAATGGGGGATGAGATGTTCCAACCCAGTATGAGCCAGGAAGATATGTATAAAGAAATGACTACTGATTTATCAAATGCTGCAAAGGTACTTCCAAATGAACAAGGTGGGGGCCGTTTTACAAAGGGCGCTGCTTTAACTTTGAAAGCATGGATAGACTTATATTGGGGCGATATTATCAAGGATCCTAGACCTTCATCTATTTTCCCTGCTGATCCTCAGAAGGCACTTGACGCTTATAAAGCTTGTGCTGAAACATGTCAGGAAATTATGGGATTAGGTGTTTATGACTTGATGCCGACAAGAGAAGATGCCTTTAAAGAAGAAAATAATAATTGTAAAGAACAAGTTTTTGCATATCAGTGTAATAAAACTTTCCCTAAATCACGTAGAAGTAAAATCTTTGGGCCTTATAATGAGGCGACAGGTGCTACCGGTGATTATATCGGAGCGGGTGCACCTACTCAGGCATTGGTGGATATGTATGGGATGAAAAATGGTTTACCTATAGATGACCCGAATTCGGGTTATGATCCTGAGCATCCGTTTGAGAATCGCGAACCTCGTTTCTATGCTGATATTATATATGATGGAAGTGTTTTTACAGGGCATAAGTTTTCTTTACATCCTGAAAGTGCTGAGGAACTTGGTTTGGTGCCTAATGAGGTAGATTGGTTTACAGGGTACTTTAGACGGAAAGGCATTAATGAGAATTTAAGTTTTGCAGACTTTGAAACAGAAGGGGTAAATTTTTCTTTCTTCCGTTATGCAGATGTGCTGTTAATGTACGCAGAGGCTCGGATTAAGGCTGCTGAATTAGGAGGAGACCCCATAGATGATACTGTGATTGATGCAATAGATAGAATTCGTATGCGTCCAGCAAGAAGTACGGACAATGGGTTGCCTTCTTTGGAAACAACTTATGGAGGACGTCCTTCTTTGGATAAACTGAAAGAGATTATATTTAATGAGCGGATTGTAGAGCTTTCCTTTGAATTCAAGGCTTATACGGATGTACGCCGTTTCCGAAGAGGAGATTTATTGAATCAGCCTAAACAAGCAATCCGCTGGGATAGTAATCAAGGAGGATATGTATTAAAAACTTTGTCTGAGGGAAATTTCTGGGATGATAAGCTTTATTTGATTCCGATTTACCAAGAATGGTTGGAGAAGAATCCTGCTTGGATGGATCCGGAAAAACAAGTAGATGGAAGAACAAAAGGGCAGAATCCAGGATGGTAAATAAATTATAGAATGGAATATGAGCTATAAGACGTAATTAATGGCTTATAAGTTACTGGAGATGGCCTCAATGGTAAGAATATATAGTCGGACTTACGCTTGTAGCTCATTTTCTATTTGGGTAAATTAGATAAAAAGTGTATCGTGTAATAATAGGTAGAAAACGAGAATGAAGAATATTTTTTCACTGTTAATATTATGTGGCATTTTTATTGTGTCTTGCGACACAAAAGGACCTGCTACTAGGATGATAAATATGATTCCGTTTGAATCAGTAGAAATACATGGAGAGTTGAGGGAGCGTGTTTTGCAGAATTTGAATCGCCTTGAGGAAGAAAAGTATCAACCGCAGAATGTTTTCCTTACAGAAGAACAGTCAGGAAATTGGCCAGGGGATACAGAAGGTAGAACCATTTTGGGGTTGGTAATGGATGCTCAAGCTTCAAAACGTTCACCTGTATATTTAGAGAGAATAATTGATATGATTCCTTCTAAACTGAATAAGAAGGGATACATGGGGGTTGTATATGAGGGTAAGATGAGTGAACAGCAACTATCAGGCAATGGATGGATGTTGAGAGGATTGTGTGCTTATTATGAATGGAAACAAGATGAAAAGGTATTAGAGTATATAAAATCAATTGCTAATAATCTGTTTGTTGCCGGAAAGGGATTTTATACGGAATATCCGATTGACCCAAACTTTCGGGATAAAAATGTAGGGGGAGAAGCTGGAACTATTGAAGTACGAGGTACGGATAAATGGATTTTATCTTCAGATGTTGGATGCCTTTTTATTGGAATGGAAGGTTTGATTCATGCTTATGCTCATTTAAAAACCTCAGAAGTAAAGGCTGTGATTGATGAAATGTTCGCGAAGTTGAGAGAAATAGATATTCTTAAGATTCAGGCACAGACACATGCTACTTTAACTGCTTGTAGAGGGATGATTCGATATGCTGATATAACAGGTGACTATAGTTATGTGGAATGGGCAGAAAAAGTCTTTAATTTATATAAGGAACATGGAATGACAGAAAATCATGCAAACTATAATTGGTTTGAACGCTTTGATACTTGGACAGAACCTTGTGCCATTGTAGATTCTTATATGCTGGCTGTACAATTGTGGCAACATACGGAAAATCCTGTTTACAAGGAAGATGCGGAACTGATTTATTATAATGCTTTGTCACATGCTCAAAGGGATAATGGGGGATTTGGTACTGATAATTGTCCGGGAATTGCATCTCAAGAAAATTGTTTGCATCCCCATTCCTATGAAGCACATTGGTGCTGTACTATGAGAGGTGGAGAAGGCTTAGGCAGTGCAGTTCAGTATGCTGCTTTTATTCGAGAAGATACGGTTTATTTACCGTTCTTCCGTGATTGTGAGCTTAATCTTATGTTGGAAAATGGTAAATTGAGCTTATTAGAGAAAACAAACTATCCGTTTGGAACATTTGCAGAATTTATTGTTACTGAAAATCAACAGGGTAAGGTTACTCTTAAATTTCCATTTATGTCTTGGATGGAAAATTTAACTCTATTGTATAATGGAGAGCCTCAGAAATTGGTTAAGGAGAAAGGTTTCTTGGCTCTTACTAATAAGTTTAAGGCAGGTGATACAATACAGGTAAATTTTGAAATGAAACTGCGCAAACAAAAGACTCTTAATAGTACTAATACTAAAGATAGTCAGTATAAAATGTATTATGGTCCATTATTGTTGGGAGATGAAGAGATAGCAACTGGAGAATATAAGAATATGTTGTTTAACGTTAATGGAAGAGAACTTACTCCGGTATATCATTTAATGAACAATAAGGTGCGGCATAAAGAGTATAAAAAGCAAATATTATTTGAGGAGTAGCTTTGTGCTTGAGTGATTTTTTAATTACGCATTAAATCAATAAGTTATGGATTATACAAGACCTAAATATTGGATATCGTTTTTGTTGATTTGTTTTCAGTGTGCTACGCTGAAGTTATATGGGCATATAGGTAAGGTCGTCAATGATACGATGTGTTATTATGTGGAACAATGTGGGATAAAAGGGGATGGGCTTACAGATGCCCTCTCTGATTTAAATGATTTGATAGCATGTGCTTCTCGACATAATATACCTGTTAAGATTGTGTTTGATAAAAATAAAGCGTATCGTATAGATGGAAGAGGAAAAGATCTGTATCGAAGAATTTTTCTGAACCGGAATAAGGATATTGTATTAGATGGTAATGGATGTACTTTGTTGATTCATCCATCTTCAAGAGCATTTGCTGTCTATCGTTCTGAAAATATTATTATAAGGAATTTTAATATTGATTATTCTCCTCTTCCATATACTCAAGGTCGCGTAACAAAGATTGATTCGAAAAACTATTATTTGGAATTTGTTGTGGATCAGGGATTTCCTCTTCCTATAGTAGGTGATGAAACCTATTATAAGGGAGGAAAAATGGTGGACTGTATTACGGCGAACGGGGAAACTAATAAATTTTATCAAGGGCACTCTTGGGTGAAGAAGGTGGTGAAACTGGGTGACAGGAGATTTGGCGTGAAATATGATTTGCGCGATCAAAAACAGTTGCGTGTAGGAGATTATTTCTGTATGAAGGTGGAATTTCCATTCCCAGATGTTCTGAAGAATCAAGATGCAGAGAATAAAAAAGAGCTTAATGAGTGGCTCTTTACGAATTGGGGTAGTATAGAAGCTTTGGAGTCAAATAATCTTGTGTTGGAAAATATCACTTCTTTTGCATCGCCGGTGATGACATTTCTTTTTAGGGGTTGTTCTCATCATAAGATAAGGGGATGTTCGATTATAGCTAAGCCTGGCCGTATTGTAGCTGGTTGTAGCGATGGAATACATTTGAAAGGGAATGAACATCAGCCTTTAATTGAGGAGTGTTATTTTGAGAGAACTATGGATGATGCTATTCATATTAAAATCTCGGGAGATGTTATTGCAGAGGTTTTGTCACCATCTCGGTTCAGGATTGTTCACATGGACAATGAGTCGGATAATACCAACTTGGGTGTTGGTAAAGAAGTCATGTTATTTGATAGGAAAGAGTTAAAGCAATTGGCAATGAGTAAAATTATTGATTATCAGGCTATCAATCATAGAGAAGGAATTGTAACACTGGCCAGTGAGATTGATGGAGTATCAAAAGGTATGTGTTTATATCTGCAAGGAATTGGAAAGGCATTGATTGATCGTTGTAATTTTGGAACTCAGTTACAGCGGGCTATATTGACTCACCAACCTACAAAAGTTTCGAATTGCAATATTGTAGATAATGGAAAGGGATTTGACTTAGCTTTAATGAGTGAAGGTATAGAAGGCCCTCCAACGCAGTTTCTGCAGGTGGAAAACTGTTTGTTTGAAAATTTATCGTATGTTGGATTATGCGTGGATTGTCCATCGTTGAATTATGACCAGAAAGGAAAACCGCAATTGCTTATAAAGAACTGTACTTTTAAATTGCCTAAGGATATTCCTATCTTGCAGATAAAGAATTCTCAGGGGGTGTCTTTAATAGGGAATAAATATTATATTCATAAAGGATCTTCTAAAGTGAAGTTATTTGAATTTCAGAATACTTTGTTAATAGAGGATTCTAATAATACGTACATAGAAAGATAGTAAATATTGTAAAAATCCAGTGTATGAAATATCGTTTAACATTTTGCATATTATTGCTTTTATTTGTTGCCGGGAGTATGAGTTTAATCATGGCTCAAACCCCTCAGTGGATTACGGCTAGTGAGAGTCAGAGTGAAACAAATACATGGTTAGGCTTTAAAAAAGATTTTGTGGTATCTTCCGTACCACAAGTGTTGAAGGCATGCATCGCTGTAGATAGTAAATACTGGTTATGGCTTAATGATAAACTTATTGTTTTTGAAGGAGGTGTTAAACGAGGTCCAAATAGAAATGATACCTATTTTGATAGTATTGATCTTGCGCCTTATTTAAAGCAGGGTGATAATACTATTGCTGTTTTGGTTTGGTATTTTGGAAAGCAGGGTTTCTCGCATAATCCAAGTGGTCAAGCTGCTTTATTCTTTGATGCAGAATCTCCAGAATTGTCTTTGGTAAGCGATGAAACTTGGACTGCTTTTGTACATCCGGCGTATTATACTCCGCTGGGGGAAAAACCTAATTTTCGTCTTCCTGAATCAAATATAGGATTTGACGCTAATAAAGATATAGAAGAATGGTTTTTATTGAAAGACAAAAGAACTTTTCAGCCAGCTAAGGTTTTAGGTACGGAAGGTTGTGCTCCCTGGAATCGTCTACATCCTCGTATCATACCTTTATGGAAAGATTATGGTTATGCAGATTATCGCTCTGTGATTCGTCGTCAAGGGAGTAAATGTGATACTCTTATTTGTGAACTTCCTTATAATGCACAAATAACTCCTTACTTCAAAGTGAATGCCCATAAAGGAGATATTATATCTATTAAGACAGATCATTATTATGGAGGTGGTCCTGCCAATGTTCGAGCTGAGTATATAGCAAAGGATGGTATTCAGGAATATGAGAGCTTCGGCTGGATGAATGGACATAAAGTTATTTATATAGTACCCCAAAGAGCAGAGATTATAGAACTAAAGTACAGGGAAACATCATATAATACCGATTTTGCAGGTTCCTTTAAATGTAATGATGAGTTCTTTAATCGTTTCTGGGAAAAAGCACGACGTACATTGTTAGTGACAATGCGTGACACTTATATGGATTGCCCCGATAGAGAGCGTTCGCAGTGGTGGGGAGATGCAGTAAATGAAAGCGGTGAAACGTTTTATGCTTTGTGTCCGCAAAGTCATTTATTGACTAAAAAAGGTATGTATGAGTTGATAGGTTGGCAGCAGGAAGATGGAACTCTTTATTCTCCTATACCTTCTTCTAACTGGAATAAAGAACTTCCAGGACAGATGCTAGCAAGTATTGGATATTATGGCTTTTGGAATTATTATCTTCATACAGGAGACTTACAAACAATAAAAAATTTGTATGGTGGTGTTAATAAGTATCTAAATATATGGGAAAAGAATCCAGATGGTACGGTAAAAGTACGTCAGACAGCTTGGGTATGGGGCGACTGGGGTACAAATATTGATAAAGAAGCCTTGTTTAATGCTTGGTATTACATAGCACTGAAAGGGGCTCAAAAAATGGCTGTAGCATTGGGATATGAGAAAGACGGTACGTCTTTATCTAATCAAATGGCGGAATTTAAACAAGCATATAATGAAAAGTTCTGGAATGGAAAAGTATACAGAAGTCCTTCTTATACAGAAGATACTGATGATAGAGTACATGCATTGGCTGTTGTAAGTGGATTAGCCGATAGCAAACAGTTTCCATCTATTTTTAAAGTTTTTCAGACAAAAGAATATGCTAGTCCTTATATGGAGAAGTATGTTACGGAAGCATTATTTCTTATGGGGAAAGGAGAATATGGGCTACAGCGTATGAAGAAAAGATTTAAGGAGATGGTTGAAGATCCACAATGTAGTACATTATATGAAGGATGGGGTATTGGTGAAAATGGTTATGGAGGTGGTTCTAGTAATCATGCTTGGAGTGGTGGAGGCTTAACTGTTCTAGCTCAGTATGTATGTGGGGTTTTACCTATTGAATCAGGTTATAGTAAATTTATGGTTAAGCCTATTTTTGCGGGACTTAATAATGTTGCCTTAACGATGGAATGTGTAAAAGGTAAGATTAAAGTATCATGGGAGAAGAATAAACAAAATCTAGTTTTGAAAATATCTGTACCACTTAATACACAAGGATTGATTGTAGTCCCTAAAAATAAAATAAAATTAATTACGTGTAATGGAAAAGATGTTTGGACTAAATACGGAGTTTCGAATGCCTCGGAAATTCGCTGTTTAGGAGTGCATGATGAGAATATAGAATTCTTGGTAAATGGAGGGGATTATTTGTTTAATTGTAGCGAATAATTCGATAGATGTGATGTATAGGTTAAATGATAGCTTTGAATTATGAAAAAATATCTTTTATTACTATTGCTTTTGGGCAATATGTATGATAGTTGGTCACTGGGTATAAGTGGGAACATGTCAGAGAAACAGCAAGTTAATATGATTGATAACGGTAAGGCATTAGTTAATCCAGATATGGGGTGGACTATGCATTTTTATTCAAATGTATTAGCTAATTATGGATCGAAATTGGAGCCTAGTGATGTTATAGAATATTTCCCAGGGGTAAGTACTGTGTATTTACGAATTCCTTGGTCATTTGTAGAGCCGGAAGAGGGTAAGTTTAATTGGGAAATTTTAGATACTCCAGCTCAACGCTGGATACAGAGTGGAAAGAAGGTAGCATTTAGAATAACATCAACAGAAAATTGGACACGGCAAGGAACTCCACAATGGGTTTTTGATGCAGGTGCAAAATATTATGAAGTTAATGGATTTTTAGAGCCGGAATATGATGATCCTATATTTCTTCAGAAACTAGAAGGTTTTCTTATGAAAATGGCAGAACGGTATGATAATAATCCTAATGTGGCTTTTATAGATATTGGTCATTTTGGTATGTGGGGAGAGGGGCATACCGTGATAACTACTCCTCTTCATGGTCATTCATGGGGTATTGAAACCCAAAAAAAATATATAGATTTGTATTGTAAATATTTTAAGCATGTCCAATTGTGTATTTCGGATGATTTTGCAGGGCATGATTTGAGGGGACATTATTTCCCAATTATGAATTATGCTTTGTCGCGTGGGGTCACTATGCGTGATGATAGTATATTAGTACAGCCTGAGCCAAGATGTTGGTATCATAATGAAATGGCGCAATATTTTTGGCCGATAATGCCTGTGATTTTGGAACATGAGCATTATGGGGGATCTGTACAGAGAAAAGCTTGGGATAAAAACTTATTATTAAAAGCAGTAGAAGAGTATCATGCTTCTTATATGTCTATTCATTGGTGGCCGGATATATTGTTGAGGGAAAATAAAGATGTTATAGAAAAGATAAATCTTCGTTTAGGGTACCGTATTCAGGTCCCTCATATAGAGTGGCCTAAAAAAGTGAGAAAAAATCAGCCTTTTATTATTAAATCTAGTTGGAAAAACTCTGGGGTTGCTCCTTGTTATCCTGGTGGATACCCTTGTTTTACGTTAAAAGATTCAAAAGGTGGAATTGTGTCTGTTTTAGTTGACGATTCATTTAATGTTCGGGATCTTTCAGTAGATGCTCCTGGTCGGGCTCAAAATAAACTGTTAGAATCAGAATGTATAATAGCTAAGGAGGTTGGGTTGCAATTGGGAGAAGTTGGAAAATCATTCTCACGTACATGCCTTCCTGGTACTTATGAACTTTATATCTCTGTTGGTACCCTTGATGGAACTCCTGTCTTGGAATTGCCTTATGAAGGTTCAGACTCTCATAAGCGATATAAATTAGGAAAGATAATTATAGAATAAGATTGATTTGTAATTTGTGTGTATACCATCATGTTCCTTAAAATTGGGATAAGTTAAACAGTAATCAAATACTTTTGGGAAATTAGTTCTTTTGATATCATTGCAATTAAGTTTTATCGGACAGGTCTCTTAAATGTGTTTTGTTTGTTAATTAAGATGTAGAGAATTTGTAAGATCTCATAAGTCGTGTGTCTAAGTTGTATGTTAAGTCCGTTTATTTCCTAATACCACATAATTATGATGTACCCCAATTGTTCAAAAGAACTGTTTTCCCGTTTTGAAGGATTATTAATAATATAAATTTTAATTTTTATTCTTATGAGAATTAAAATATTTAGAATCATTTTATTTACCTTTTGTATTGGATTTATTTTGATTTCTTGTGGTAAATCTTCAAAAGAGGTCTTTCGTATAGATTCTCTTAATGATTCATGTTGGCAATCTTCATTATGGATATCTGTTGCTAATGCGCCTGTTGTTAAAGAAAAAGTGTATGATGGTACCCGTGCAGCAGATGGTACCAGTTGGTTCATGTCTACAGTTAAAAATGATAAGAAAGTTAGTCGTGCATTGTGGATGACAACGGGATTAGGTGTATATGAAATATATGTTAATGGGAAACTGGTAGGTGATGAAATATTAAAACCTGGTTTTACTCATTATGAAAAGACCAAACTTTCTTTTACTTATGATGTGACTGGTTGCTTTAAAACAGCTTCAGGTGATGAAAATGTTCTTTCTGCTCAAGTCACTCCTGGATGGTGGGCTGATAAGATAATTACTCCTGGAGGGCATGATGGTATGATTGGAAAAAAATGTGCCTTTCGGGGAGTTCTTGAATTGACTTATACAGATGGTTCGAAAGAATTGTATGGTACTAATATAGAAGATTGGAAAGCTGGAATTGCAGGCCCTGTAACTCATGCTGCCATTTTTGATGGTGAAGAATATGATGCACGTATTCCTCTTGGATATGAAACTCCTGAGAAATTGAGTACACCAGAGGTCAATAATGAATTTAAAGGAGAAATATTTCCTTCAGATGGTGCTGAAGTTTATTTCCGTCAAGATTTATCTTTAGCTCCAGTTAATGCATACATCTGGGAAAGTGTTGAAGGTAAAAATGAAAATGATTTTGGTAAGATAGTCATAAAGAGGAAATATAATGCAGGAGAGCCTATGGAGATAAATCCAGGAGAGAATCTTGTCATAGATTTCGGGCAAAATACAGCTGCAGTTCCTTCGTTTATTTTTAGTGCAGCAGAAGGGACAGTATTGAATTGTGTTACGTCAGAATTATTGAATGATGGTAATGGGGCTAAAGACCGTGGTATGGATGGCCCTGAAGGAAGTGTCCATCGTCTTAATCTTAGGATTCCAGATACAGGGATGAAACTTAAATATATTTTTGCAGATTCAGAAGGAGATGTTAACTATACACCACGCTGCACTTTCTTTGGTTATCGGTTCATTTCAATAAATGTTTCAGATAAAGTAGTGATAAAAGATATAAAATCTTTACCTGTAACTTCTATTTCAAAAGAAATGGAGATTGGATGTATAAAGACAGGAAATGAACTTGTAAATAAACTGATTTCAAATACTCTTTGGGGACAACGTTCAAATTATCTTTCTATACCTACCGATTGTCCTCAACGTAACGAACGTTTAGGTTGGACAGCGGATACTCAAGTTTTTGCCGAAACAGGATCATTCTTTGCTAATACTTCATCTTTTTTCCATAAATGGATGAGAGATTTAATAGATAGTCAAGGTGAAACTGGAGGTTTTCCTGGGGTTGCCCCATTGAGTCAGTATGGTAATGATATGACACGCCTTGGATGGTCAGATGCGGGAGTAATTGTACCTTGGACTATCTGGAAACAGTTTGGAGACAAGGAAATTGTAGAGCTGTCTTGGGATGCTATGGAAAAGTACATGTCTCATATAAATGAAACACGATATGATCATAACACGCTGATAGGTGAGAATGGTAATTATCAATGGGCGGATTGGTTGAGTTATGAACCTTTGGAAAGTTGTGGAGGGAGTGCTTTTGACTTGAATGGTCCATTGCCTGAAGCTATAGAATATTGGAATTATTTAAGTGCTTCATATTGGTTGCTTGATGCAAGTATGATGCGTGATATGGCTATTGGAACAGGACGAGATGCTTCTATATATGAATCAATGATATTAAATGCAAAAAACTATATAAGGGATAAGTTCTTTACTCTAGGGGGAAAATTCAAAACCGATATTTTGAATACGATGCAGACACCTGCATTGTTTGCTCTTAAGAATGGAATTTTTGAAGGAAAAATAAAAGACGATATAATATTCCGATTAAGAGAAAATTTTGAGAAGCATGGAAATTGTCTTCAGACGGGCTTTTTAGGCACTTCAATACTTATGCCGACATTGACAGAAAACGGTATGTCGGATATTGCTTGGAATTTATTATTCCAGAGAAAAAATCCAAGTTGGCTTTATTCAATAGATAATGGTGCTACAACTATTTGGGAGAGATGGAACAGCTATATGCTTGATCAAGGAATGGGGCCTCGAGGAATGAATAGTTTCAATCATTATGCATACGGTGTAGTATGTGAGTGGATTTGGGAAACGGCTGCAGGTATATCGTCAGATCCTGTCAATCCTGGTTTTAAACATATAATAATGAAACCAATACCAGATAAAAGATTAGGCTCTATAGAAGCGGTTTATAATTCGGTTTCCGGTACTATAAAAAGTTCATGGAGATATGAAGGTGATAAATGGATATGGGAATTTTCAATTCCAGATGGTTGCACTGCTTCTGTAACTATTCCAGGAGAAAGTGAGTCAAGGGAATACATTTCTGGAGATTATAAAATAGTCCGTTGATGTTTTATAATGTTCTCCATTATTTAGATTTCATCATGCGACTATATAAAATGGATTTCAGTAAATATCTCTAACAATAAAATGGCATATGAAGATAATAGACCATAATTATTTCATATGCCATTATTTATTGTGGTTTCTTAGTTTCTTCTTGAATAATCTAGCCTGTCCGTAATTTTTCTTAATTTTCCTTGCTCTTTCGCTGTACGATGCGGGCACCGGCAGGTACACTTTCCGTCACCCAGATGTTGCCTCCAATGGTAGCTCCTTCACCGATGGTGATGCGTCCTAATATGGTGGCATTGGAGTAGACAATTACATTGTCTTCCAGTATCGGGTGGCGTGGAATACCCTTGATGGGGTTTCCCTGTTCGTCGCAAGGGAAACTCTTGGCACCCAATGTGACACCCTGGTACAGTTTCACGTGATTGCCGATGATGCAGGTCGCACCGATTACGACACCCGTACCGTGGTCAATGGTAAAATGATGTCCGATTTGCGCACCCGGATGGATGTCGATTCCGGTTTCAGAGTGAGCCATTTCCGTGATGATACGCGGAATAAGAGGTACGTTGAGGCGGTGAAGTTCGTGGGCAATCCGGTAGTTAGTCACTGCACGGATAACGGGGTAACAGCAGATGATTTCACCAAAGCAGGTGGCAGCCGGATCACCATAGTACGCAGCTTCTACGTCTGTAGCCAAAATCCGGCGGATTTCCGGCAGACGGCTGATAAACTCAGCCGCTAATTGAGTAGCCGTGGCACGGCAAGGTGACTGACAGTCACACTGGCCTGAGTTTTCCACTCCGAAGCACAGTCCGGCCTGTATCTGTTCAATAAGCAGAGAGAACAGTTCTTCAATATTGACACCAATGTGGTAATTGATGGTCTGGCTGTTGATGGTAGAATTGCCAAAGTAGCCGGGGAACAAGATGGCACGTGACAGTTCTACGATGCGTTCCAGTGATTTTCCGGAAGGAAGCGGTTCACCTTCTCTGTGCTGATGGAACAGCCCACGGTAAGATTGGCTGTCGGAAAGTTCGTCAACAGCCTTTGTCAGTATATGTGTGTAATCAATTGGGCTCATAAGCATTCCTTTTTGATAATTGGCAAAAGTAACGATATTTTGTGATGAATCCAATAAAATCTTATTTTTGTAGAAAAATCAGAATGGTATGGTAGTAAACAAGAAAAATCCGTTTGCTTTCAAGGCAAAGCAGAGCAATAAGAAAAAGACAAGTGGAAAACGGGTGGGAAAGTCCCGTCCGGAGAAAGCGAATAACCAGTTGAACCGCAGGGTGAAATAATAAAAATCCCCGCTTCCTTTTAGAACGTTTTTGTACTCTAAAAAGAAGCGGGGAAATTATTTATTTAAACGCGGTTCGTCAAGTTTCAGCCAATACGAAATCCAGCTGTTTCTTAGCCAGGTTAGCACGGGCTACCTTAATCTTAATCGGGTCGCCAAGACTGAATTTCTGGTGGTGACGACGTCCGATGAGACAGTAGTTCTTTTCGTCGAACTCGTAGAAGTCGTTGCCGAGGTCGCGCATGGCAATCATACCCTCGCACTTGTTTTCGTTGATTTCCACGTAGAGTCCCCATTCTGTCACACCGGAAATTACACCATCGTACACTTCTCCGATACGTTCACCCATAAATTCCACCTGTTTGTATTTCACGGATGCGCGTTCTGCACTGGCTGCAGTCTGCTCCATTGCCGAACTGTGTTCGCAGAGAGTTTCATACTTGTCGGCTTGTGCGCTTCGTCCTCCTGCCAGGTAACGGGTAAGCAGCCGGTGTACCATCAAGTCCGGATAACGGCGGATAGGAGAGGTGAAGTGCGTGTAGTAATCGAATGCCAGTCCGTAGTGTCCGATGTTATAAATTGAATAGCGTGCTTTCTGCATGGCGCGTAAAGACACTGTTTCTATCAAGTTCTGTTCTTTCTTTCCTTCAATTTCGCCTAACAAGTGATTGATGGACTTGGATACTTCTGCTTTGCTACCTCCTGTGCGGATTTTGTAACCGAAGCGGGCGATAAACTGATTCAGGTTATCCAGCTTGTCAGGGTCGGGCAGGTCGTGGATACGATAAGGAAGTACCTTCGGCTTTTTGTTCTTAGGAACTTTTCCTACGTATTCTGCCACCGTTTTGTTGGCTAACAGCATGAATTCTTCAATCAGCTTGTTGGCTTCTTTAGACACCTTGAAGTATACGCTGAGCGGTTTACCGGTCTCGTCAATTTCAAATTTTACTTCACAGCGGTCAAAGTTGATAGAGCCGGCAGCCATTCGTTTCTCTCGCAGAATCTGTGCCAGACGATTCAGTTGAAGTACCTCTTCCTTGTAGTCACCTTCTCCTGTTTCAATGATTTGCTGTGCTTCTTCGTACGTGAACCGACGGTTGGATTTGATTACCGTATGACGGATGCGGTAGTTTTTCACTTCCGCCTTTTCATTCATTTCGAAAATGACAGAATAAGCCAGTTTTTCTTCATCAGGACGCAGGGAGCAAATAAAGTTGCACAAACGTTCCGGCAGCATCGGGATGGTACGGTCTACCAGATAGACAGAAGTCGCACGTTTGGCTGCTTCCTTGTCGATGATGCTTCCTTCTTTTACATAGTGTGATACGTCCGCAATATGCACACCTACTTCCCATAAGCCGGGTTTCAGGGTGCGGATGGACAACGCATCGTCAAAGTCTTTGGCATCTTTCGGGTCGATGGTGAATGTCACGACATCGCGGAAATCTTCGCGTTCGGCATAATCTTCCGGCGTGATGTCGGCCGATAGTTTCTCTGCTGCAGCTTCTACTGCCTGCGGATATACGTACGGCAATCCGTATTCAGCCAGAATAGCGTGCATTTCAGTAGTGTTGTCACCCGCTTTTCCGAGGATGTCGATCACTTCACCAAACGGATTCTTTGCTTCTTCCGGCCATTCGGTAATGCGGACAATAGCCTTATCGCCGTTCTTCCCGCCTTTCAGCTTGTCTTTCGGGATAAAGATGTCGTTAGCCAGGGTGCTGGTTTCCGTAAGCAGGAACGCATAATTCTTACTGACTTTCAATACGCCGACAAAGGTTTCGTTGGCGTGTTCCAAAATCTCGATTACCTGCGCTTCCAGCTGATGCTTTTTACGTTTGGCACACAAGGCAACTTTCACCTTGTCATTGTTCATTGCATGGGCAGAGTTGCGTTCCGCAATGAAAATGGGTTCTCCTCCCTCTTCAGGGATAAACGAGTTCTTTCCATTGCTTTTACGTACGAAGGTTCCGGTCAGAATCTGTCCTTTGTCATTGATTTTATAGCGCCCTTTTTCGATTTCAATCAGGAAGTTGTCTTCCAACATTTCTTCCACTACATCGATGCAGAGCATTTTTCCTGGATGGGTTGTAAGTTTTAGAGCTTGGAACAACTGCTTGAGGCTGAATGCTTCATTCGGCTTTGTACGGAAATAGTTGAGCAGTATCTCTACGAGCTCTTTTTTCTTCAGGTGCTTTCCGCCTTTCTTTTCTTTTTTCTTTTTAGCCATGTTGTTTTGTTTTAAATCAACAGCTCTCTGCTGTTGATAAGATTATCTTTATACAAAGAAAGTGATTTCCGGGGAATAAACGTGGTTTTTTCTGTTAAGATGCTGAAAAACTATTATCTTTGCCACATTCTTTTTACAAAAGTAAGATATGAATGAGATTGGAACATCCGTTCGCGAACGTGAGATTTACAAGGTAACCCTGGTGGGTAGTCTGGTCAATATTCTGCTGGTAGTCTGTAAGTTTGCAGCAGGTTTCGGTGGAAAGAGTGCGGCGATGATTGCCGATGCGGTACACTCTTTGTCGGATTTGATAACGGACTTGATTGTCATCGTGTTTGTGCGTATTTCCAGCAAACCGGAAGATAAGGGACATGATTACGGACATGGAAAGTATGAAACACTGGCTACGTTCTTGATTGGAGCGGCTTTGCTGGCTGTAGGAGTAGGAATTTGCTGGAGTGGAATAGAATCAATCATCAGTTTTGCAAAAGGAGAGGCATTACAGTCGCCTGGCTGGATTGCACTGGCTGCTGCCATTGTATCCGTGGTATCGAAAGAAATTTTGTTTCATTACACCCGGCTGGTGGGAAAACGCTGTAATAGTCCGGCAGTGATAGCCAATGCTTGGCATCACCGCAGTGATGCATTTTCTTCCATCGGTACGGCCGTAGGTATTGGAGGAGCTATCCTGTTGGGAGAAAGCTGGCGTGTGCTCGATCCTCTGGCGGCAGTGATTGTCAGTTTCTTTATTGTGCAGGTGGCCGTGAAGCAGCTGAAGGCTTGCATTGATGAACTATTGGAACGCTCGTTGCCCGATGATATAGAGCAGGAAATTACGCAGACGGTATTGTCGCTGGATGGCGTGTCGCAGCCGCATCATTTGCGTACCCGCCGTATTGGAAGTCATTATGCGATAGATATGCACGTGCGGATGGACGGAAGTATCTCGCTACATGAGGCACATGAAAAGGCTACTGCCATTGAGCAGAAGTTGCGGGATACTTTTGGAGAGGATACCTACATCAGTATCCATGTAGAACCGGAAAAATAAGTTTATGGAGAAAAAAATATTAGTTACTGGTGCCAGTGGATTCATCGGGAGCTTTTTAGTGGAAGGTGCGCTGGAGCGTGGCATGCAGGTGTGGGCCGGTGTGCGGAAGAGTAGCAGCCGGAAATATTTGCAGGACCCGCGTATCCATTTTGCCGTACTAGATTTTACTGATTCCGATCGTCTGGCCAGTCAGTTGGAAGAACAGAAACGCCAGCATGGGAAATGGGATTACATTATTCATTGTGCAGGGGTGACCAAATGCCTGGACAAGGCCGATTTTGAAATCGGGAATTACTGGGCTACCCGACATTTTATTGAGACACTGAAGCGATTAGACATGCTTCCCGTGAACTTTATTTACATAAGTTCGTTAAGTATATTTGGACCGATTCGGGAAAAAGACTATTCATCCATTTGTGAAACGGACACTCCCCGACCTAATACGGCGTATGGACTGAGTAAACTGCATACCGAGGAATATTTGAAATCCCTCACCAATTTCCCGTACGTGATTTTCCGTCCGACGGGAGTTTATGGTCCACGGGAACGCGATTACTTCTTGATGGCGAAGTCCGTGCAGCAGCATGTGGATTTTGCAGCAGGTTTCAAACGTCAGGATATTACGTTTGTGTTTGTGAAGGACTTGGTACAGGCCATTTACCTGGCTATTGAAAAAAATGTCACAGGCCGCGCTTATTTTGTGAGCGACGGAAAGGTATATAGTAGTCATACGTTTTCCGACTTGATTCGGAAAGAATTGGGAGACCCGTGGATGCTTCGTTTCGTTTGTCCGTTGTTTCTTTTGAAAGCCATTTCCTTTGTGGCAGAGAATGTAGGACGGATACTCCGTAAGACGAGTACACTGAATTGTGATAAATATCGTATTATGAAACAGCGCAACTGGCGGTGCGACATCTCACCGCTGGAAAAGGAGTTAGGATATGTTCCCGAATATCCGTTGGAAAGAGGTGTAAAAGAAATCATTGCCTGGTATAAAAAAGAAGGATGGCTATAGAACTGAAGTTATTTGAACGAGTAGAAAGTGGAAAGGGCTTGTTTGCTGTAGAAAGCATTAGCTTGATTTACAATGCACTAACCACTATTTTGATTTTGCTTTTGTATCCCCGGATGGATCATCCCGGGATGATGTTGCTGGAGCGTCTGGGCATTGTGGTCCTGACGTTCGTACTGATATATTTGTATCAGGCATTCCCCTGCCGCTTGACGGCTTTTGTCCGTATGGTCGTGCAAATGTCACTGTTGGCATACTGGTATCCGGATACGTTTGAATTCAACCGCTTGTTCCCGAACCTGGATTACGTGTTTGCTTCCGCCGAACAGGCTATTTTTCATTGCCAGCCTTCGGTGGAATTTAGCAAGCTGTGTCCTTCCATGTGGTTCAGTGAGCCTTTCAATATGGGGTATTTCTTTTACTATCCCATGATGCTGATTGTGGTGGTATATTATTTCCTGACCCGTTTTGAATGGTTTGAGAAGATTTGCTTCGTGCTGGTCACTTCTTTCTTCATTTACTATTTGTTCTACATTTTGGTGCCGGTGGCCGGACCTCAATTCTATTTCCCGGCCATTGGAATGGATAAAGTGAACGCTTGTGATTTTCCGGCAATAGGAGATTATTTTAATGACAATACTTTCTTGCTTCCTGGTCCGGGATATGAACACGGATTCTTCTATAATCTGGTAGAAGCTTCACAGGAAGTGGGTGAACGTCCTACGGCTGCTTTCCCCAGTTCACATGTGGGAATCTCTACGATTGTGATGATTATGGCCTGGCGTGTGAACCGGAAATTGGCCTATATTCTGTTCCCGTTCTATGTGTTGCTGTGCTGTGCCACAGTGTATATTCAGGCGCACTACCTGATTGATTCGCTGGTAGGACTTATTACCGCTTTCTTCGTCTATCAGCTGGCCACGCTGATGTATAAGCGCTGGTTTATTTCTCCGGTCTTTAAACGGATGTATTAAAAAAATCGGTAAGGATTATTTATTCCTTACCGAAAGTAGCTTCTATATGGTCTAATATGCCATTCAGTTCATTCAATGTTTCTGCGCGAAGCATGGCAATACGTGTATCCTTGAAATTAGGAATCCCTTTAAAAAGAGGGGATGCAGCTAAATGACGGCGTACATGCAGGATACCTCTGCGTTCATCCAGCAGGTTTACACTGTCGAGCACTTCCTGACGCAATACATCCATTCGCCATTTGAAAGAAAGGGGTGGCAACTCTTCACCTGTTTCCAGATAATGTTTTACTTCCTTGAAAATCCAGGGACGTCCGAAGCTGGCCCGTCCAATCATGATGGCATCTACTCCGTATTGCTCAAAACATTCTTTGGCACGTTGTGGGGTAGTGATGTCACCGTTTCCGATAATGGGAATACGCATTCTCGGATTCTTCTTGACTTCTCCAATCAGGGTCCAGTCGGCTTCACCGGTATACATTTGTGCACGGGTACGTCCGTGGATGGTCAGTGCTTCAATTCCGCAGTCCTGTAATTGTTCCGCCAGTTCTACGATAATCTTGTGTTCTGCATCCCATCCCAGGCGGGTTTTCACGGTAACCGGAATCTTTACGGCATCTACTACCGCACGGGTTATTTCGAGCATCTTAGGTACGTTCTGCAGCATGCCGGAGCCAGCACCTTTTCCTGCCACCCGCTTCACCGGGCAACCGAAGTTCAGGTCTAATATATCAGGCTTGGCCTGTTCTACGATGCGGGCTGCTTCCACCATGGTATCCGTATCCTTTCCGTAAATCTGGATGGCTACCGGACGTTCCTTTTCACTGATGTTCAGTTTCAGCATGGTCTTCCCTACCGAACGAATCAGGGCATCGCTCGATACGAATTCCGTGTACACCATGTCGGCACCAAACTGCTTGCACATCAGGCGGAATGCAGGGTCGGTGACGTCTTCCATCGGTGCCAGTAATACTGGCTTTTCTCCTAAATCTATGTTTCTAATTTTCATTGCCTTGATATTGTTGCGCAAAGGTAGTGAAATTTTATTATATCCTGAAAAAACGCTACCTTTGCACCGTAATATTACAATCACGGAAATGAGTTATACAATCAAAGATTTTGAAATCATGGCGCCCGTAGGCTCACGTGAGTCATTGGCGGCTGCCCTTCATGCCGGAGCCGATTCCATTTATTTCGGTATTGAAAGCTTGAACATGCGTGCGCGTTCGGCGAGCACTTTTACTATAGACGATTTACGTGAAATCGCCAAGATATGCGATGAACATGGAGTAAAGAGTTACCTGACTATTAACACCATTATTTACGACGAGGATATTACTTTGATGCGTAAAATAGTGGATGCCGCAAAAGAAGCTGGTATCAGTGCGGTCATTGCGGCCGATGTGGCAGTAATGGCTTATTGTAATGAAGTGGGACAGGAGGTACACCTTTCTACTCAGTTGAACATCAGTAACGCAGAAGCATTGAAATTTTATTCACGCTTTGCCGATGTGGTGGTGTTGGCACGCGAACTGAATCTGAAACAGGTACGTAAGATTTACGATGCTATTCAGGAGCAGCAAATCAAGGGTCCGATGGGTGAGCTGGTGCGTATCGAAATGTTCTGCCACGGAGCTTTGTGTATGGCCGTTTCCGGAAAGTGTTATTTGAGCCTGAACGAGCTGAATGCTTCGGCCAATCGCGGAGCTTGCATGCAGGTATGCCGTCGTGCGTATACGGTAAAGGATAAGGAAAGTGACATTGAACTGGAAGTGGATAACCAGTACATCATGTCGCCGAAAGACTTGAAGACCATTCATTTTATGGACGAGATGATTGAAGCGGGTGTACGGGTATTCAAGATTGAAGGTCGTGCCCGTGGTCCTGAGTATGTACGTACAGTAGTAGAATGCTACAAGGAAGCTATCCAGTCGTACATTGACGGTACATTCTCCGATGAAAAGGTGGCCAACTGGGATGAACGTCTGAAGACAGTATTCAATCGTGGTTTCTGGAACGGCTATTATTTAGGACAGCGTTTGGGTGAATGGAGCAAGAACTACGGTTCGGAAGCAACGGAGCGTAAAGTATATGCCGGACGTGGAATCAAGTACTTCTCTAATATCGGAGTAGCTGAATTCCTGATCGAAGCCTCAGAAATTAAAGTTGGCGATAAATTGTTGATTACTGGTCCTACTACCGGTGCCATGTATGTCACCTTGGACGAGGCTCGTGTAGACTTGAAGCCGGTGGATGTGGTGAAGAAGGGTGTGCACGTGTCATTTAAAGTGCCCGACCGTATCCGTCCCAGCGATCGTTTGTACCGCATGGTGCCCGCCGAAGAGTTGAAGGCAAAACGGAAAGAGTAAGTTTATTTGAAGAATAGCGATAGTATCCTGTCAGGGCTTTTAAAAAGGAGCCTTGACAGGATTTTTTTATGAGAATAGGATATAAACACCTCGGTTAATTACTTGTTGAAAGACTTGTGAATATAATTGTTGATATCCTAATTTTTTATTGATTATCAGCATGATGTGTAAATTAACAGGTTGTGAATTACTTGTGAATAATAAATAAGTCTCTTTGGGATAGCTTGCTTGTTCTCATAATTATTTTACATTTGCACTCCAGAACTTAAAATCTTATGTAATATGAAAAAGATATATGTAAAAGAGTGGATGTTATTTCAACCATACGAACGACAGGATGAAGTAGACACGTACTATGTAAACGTTGCCAATCATATAGCTGGATGTTTAAAGGACTTTGTCGGAGGGCGTTATCCGGAACATTCAGTGCATGGAATTGCCATTTATTTGACGCTCTGGTTTCAGGATGTGATTTCGCAGACCGGAATCTGGCAAGCATTCTCTGAAGAATGCCGTAAGCGGTATGGCTGCCTTGTTCCTTTTATGACTCCGGAAAAAGAAAAAGATTATTATCCGGGAGAAGTGAATCCGGAAGATTTGCAGTTTCTGCTATGGCATTATCTTCAATGCATGGAGAAACAGGCTGGTGGCGTATTGAATCCAGAGAATCCGGCTTTTGAGGAATTGGCTAATCAAATCTATGATTATTTGTCGGAAGAGTTTCAGGTAGCTCCAGAGAATGAGCGGCTGCATGCGATGTTATATGGGGAGGCCTTTGGAGAAAACGATTACATGCGTTATCGTAGTGTACTGGAGTGGTTCCATTTCTGCAGTTATGTAGGCTTTGAAAACCGAGGTGAGTATCAGAGAGTGGTAGATACGGTTGCACGAATGGGACAGAATGTCAATCCGCATATTTTGTCGTACGATGTAAAGCAGAACATTCTGTTTGAAGGACGCAAGAACTTGCTTTCCTTGACATCGGTAGAATGGCTGGCTTTGGTAGGAAAGAGTCATCCTGAAACAGCTTTGTGGGCGGAAGTAAAAGCTCTTCCTCAGGAAATGTATCTTTATGAAGGGGAAGATGAAAAATTCCTGTTTGTGAAAGATTTGTCGAAGAAAGAAGGAGAACAGCTGAGTATTCGGAAAGACTCTTTAAATATGGATTCCTTGAAAGCCCGTAAGGAAGGAGTAACCATATTAAGTTGCCGACTGGTACAGTACGGAGGAGCCTGGTGGCAAGACGGTATGCTGGTTGTTTCTGATTTACAGGAGAAAGTGCAGGAAGAGATTGACCAGCGAATTGCCGCACGTGAAGGCATTAAGAAAACATTTGATGAATTTATGAAAGCATCCGGTGGCAAACAATTTGTGTTCTGTAAGTCGGAAGAAGAAGTGCAGGACTTCCTTTCTCAGAAATTGGGATATAAGGAAAAAGAAGGAATCGAATTGCCGAAGATGGATGCCACACACGGATTGGTGTTGATGGTTTCTCCACATACCGGCATACATGTTCAAATGCAATTGTGTGAATGCATTTCCTCACCGGATAATACATTCTATGATGCAGAAGCAGCCAAGAAGCAGGCTGCCATGTTTATATTGAATCCCAATGTGATACCTTACGATTTGAGTTGTGCCTTGCAGGATGCCGATATGCTTCCGGATGCTTGTCTGAACAGTGCGTTGGGTGAGGAACACGGACGGGAAACAATGAAGAGAAACGCGCGTTTCTTTACAGATTATTTCTTTGAAAAATGCAGAGAGAAGGATTGTTGATTACTCAATAATCCCTCCTCCCAATACGGTATTACCCCGATAAAATGCAGCTGCCTGCCCGCTGGCAATAGAAGCCAGCGGCTCATGCAGTTGTATATGCAGTCGCTGGTCGTCCAGTAAGGTAACAGTGCATCGGTTGGCTTGTTTCCGGTAGCGTATTTTAACAATGACATCTTCGTGTCCAAGCACTACGTCGGGATTGATCAGGTTCCAGTGGGTGAGATACATTTCGTTTTTCTCCAGTGCGTGTAGATTATCGCTGATAATTACCTTATTTTCCTTCGGAATGATTTCCTTGACAAAGAGCGCTTTGTTCAGGTGAATACCCAGTCCTCTTCGCTGTCCGATAGTGTAAAACGGATAGCCTTCATGTTTCCCGATTTTCTGTCCTTGCTCGTCATAAAAGTTCCCAGAAATGATTTCACCTTCGGGCACATGAGCTTTCAGAAAGGTACGGTAATCCATCGGGCAAAAACACACACCTAAACTGTCACGCTTCTTGGCGGCTTTCAGGAATCCGCGTGCGGCAGCGATTTCGCGTACACGGGTCTTGGTCAGTCCGCCCATAGGGAGGCACATTCTCTCCAGAATGGATTGTGGAAGTCCCCACAAGAAGAAAGACTGGTCTTTGTCTGCGTCATTTCCGCAGGTAATGTACCAGTATCCATCTATCTTTTGTTTGTTGACGTAGTGCCCGGTAGCCAGATGATAGATACCTTTTTCGTCAGCTATCTGTTGCAGTAAGGGCCATTTCAGGTAGTTGTTGCAGAGTGTACAGGGTACCGGGGTACGTCCGGCCATGTATTCCTGAATAAAATAGTGTATGATTTTTTCCTGAAACATTTCCCGTGCATCGTAAATCAAATGAGGTATGCCTAGCGTACGGCATAGGTCACGTGCATCATCCAGGTATTCTGTATTTCCATCTTTCTCATAAAAACGAAAGGTGATGCCGGTCACTTCGTAGCTTGCATCTTGCAATAGAAGGGCGGCAACCGAACTGTCGGTGCCGCCGCTCATTCCCAATAGAACTTTGTTATTTTCTTTCATCGGGACAAAGTTACTCTTTTCTCAGTTCCGGCAATTTGATTTCTGCAATTTCTGCACTTCCATTAGTTATCAGGATACGCAGGTCACTGCCTCCTGTCTTGTTGAACCGAATGGTTTCTTCCTGATTGGGAGTAACTTCTCCGCGTTGTACTGGAAGGAATTGTCCGCCTCCGCTGGAAATCTGAATCTCGTAGTGTGTGCCGGCTTCTGCATTCTTCCAGGCTACATTGATACGGTCTACCTTGGCATTTTCTGCCAGCTCGAAGGAGATGTATTCTCCTTTTTCACCTTTCCAGGTAGTAGAATAGTCTCCGTCAACCACATGAATGATATGACTCTTGTTTTTGCTGGCACTGATAAAGTCACGCGGGTCCGATTCTATTATTTCATTGGCGGATGCTTGTCCGTAAGCTCGGATTTCAAGTCCTTTTTTCAGTCGGATGTCTTCGGAAGAAGCTCCTATCATAATCTGGAACATACCAGGCTCTACGACCCAGTGATTGTCTTTGTTGAGTAGCTGGAAGTCACGTGGAAGTAACTGGAAACTGACCTCTTTGGTTTCACCCGGCTCCAGGTGTACGCGTTCGAAGCCGCGCAAGTTCTTTTCATACGTGGTTACGCTGCTGATGACATCGCGTGTGTACAACTGTACCACTTCATCTCCGCTTCGTGTACCGGTATTTTTAATTTTACAGGTCACGGTGACCGGCTCTTTATCGGTAATGACAGGAGAGGAGAGTTGTAAGTCGGTGTATTCAAAAGTGGTATAACTCAGTCCGTATCCGAACGGATAGAGTGGGCCGTTGATACGCGATTGATTACCCTTCATGCCAGGTGTTTGTCCGCCGTCTACTTGTGAAGCAGGCTTGGCCGGGAAGTTAAAAGGTATCTGACCTACGGTTTTAGGGAAGGTAACAGTCAGCTTTCCTCCCGGATTGTAATCTCCGAAGAGGGCTTCGGCAATAGCTGTTCCTCCTTGCGAACCAGGGTACCAGGCCTCCAGAATGGCCGGTACAAATTTATCTGCCCAGTTGATACTGAGTGGACGACCGTTAATCAGTACCAGCACTACCGGTTTTCCGGTGGCTACTATGGCCTCCAAAAGTTGCTGCTGATGGCCGGGGAGATCCAGGCTGGTACGCGATTTGTTTTCTCCACAGGTGCGGATACCTCCTCCCAATACAACTACAGCTACGTCACTTTCTTTGACATTATCGACAGCTTTCTGAATTTCGGTTTTTTCCTCTGCGGTAAGTGGATAAGAAATGATTTCTGATTCCGGCCAGTTGGCATCTACGAGGTCACATCCTTTGGTATAGGTTACCTTTGTACCTTCCTTAACTTGTTGTCTGATACCTTCCAGTACGCTGGTTACTTCTACTGCTACGGGACCGTAGTGGGTAAGTGCAAAGGATGCTTCATCGGCATTCGGACCACATACGGCAATACGCTTGATTTGGGATTTATCCAAAGGAAGCAGGTTGTTTGCATTTTTCAGCAGCACGAGCCCTTCACGAGAGGCCTGTAAGGCAACTTGTTGATGTGCCTCACTGTTGACTTCTTTATCAGCTAAAGCAAGGTCTGTCTGATAAGGTGTGTCGAACAGACCTGTCAGGAATTTGACACGTAAGATATCTCTTACTCGGTTGTCAATGGTTTCCATGCTGAGTCCTCCTTCCTGAATCAGTTCGCGCAACGGGAGTACGTATGATTCCGGTGAACGGAACGTACAGCGTACGTTAAGTCCTGCTTCTACACTTTGACGGACTGCTTCTTTCATATCCTTTGCCGTTTTGTGCTTGCTGTAGAGATATTCCACCGCGTCACTGTCGGATACCACATAACCCCTAAATCCCATGGTGCCTCTTAGGCGTTGTGTCAGCCAATAGTAGCTGCTTTGGATAGGAAATCCGTCATAATCATTGTAGGAACTCATTACTCCCAGGATACCAGCCTCCTGGATGACCCTTGTAAAAGGATAGGCGTGTATGTTTTCTACTTCTCTCCATGACATTTGTGGGTCAACTCTTGCAAACCCTTCGCGGGCGCCTTTGTTATTGCTATAGGCGATGAAATGTTTGGCTGTAGAAGCTACCTGCATGTCGGTTTGAAGTCCCTTTCCCATGGCGATGCCCAGTTCTGCCACCAGATAAGGGCTTTCTCCATAAACCTCTTCGTAGCGTCCCCAGCGTTGGTCACGGCCTACGTCCAGGATAGGGGCGTATACGTTGGTGTACCCCAGTAAGCGGGCCTCTCGTCCTGTGATGTAGCCTACCTGGCGTATCAGTTCCCTGTTCCAAGTGTGTCCGAGTGCCAGTTGGGTTGGAAAATTGGTTGCAATATAGTTTTCTACTCCCCGGATACCTTCATTGGTAAAGTCAGTCGGTATACCCAGACGTGTTTCTTCTACGAAAAAGCGTTGTACTTCGTTCAGTGCCCAGGCATGGTTCGAAGCCGGCCATACCAGTTCATTTTGCATTGGAGGAACTCCCCATCCGCGAAACGCATTCAGATGCTCATCGATAGCTCCGATACCGTCTTTCCATAACTGGTTTTTCCAGTCGGGAGTAGGCAATGAATCTTTTAAAACTCTTTGATATCCATAAAGCGTGACCATCTGGCAGGTCTTTTCCTCCATAGTCATTTGGGAAAGCAAGTCTTCAATTCGGTCGTTTAATGGTGCTTTAGGATCTTCGTAAATATCTTTCCGACCATTTTTGTTGAAGTCAATCCATTCTTTATGATACATGCTTTTCTTTTTGGGAACATACGTTTTGGAAACCTCCAATGCATGACCTGTTATACAGCAAAGCGATGTGCAAGAAAGAAGGCAATAGAATAATTGTTTTTTCATGTGATACAGCTAGAATTAGGGTTGTTTTACTTGACCTCAAAAATAGAATTATTCAGGGAATAAATGGTGATAAAATTGTCCATTCAAATGAACTTTTCGTCTTTATTTAAGATAGGGGCATAAAAAAAGGAGTTCCGCTGAACTCCAACCTTTGTTAACCTTAAATCTAATACTATGAAAAACACGTTGCAAAGGTAAGGCTTTTCAGGGAAATAGCAAGCGTGGAATATGTTTTATAACATGAATTAAGAAAAGAATAGGTCTTGTTCAGACCTTTTATACAAAATTCCATATAAAAATATTATTCTACATGGAGGAAAATGCAGGAAATGTGTTTTTTTGCAACCAAATCATCTATGAAAATACGTATGAAAAGAAAATTAGCTGTTGTTTTATTGATTTGTATCTCTTGTCATATTGGTTGGGCAGCACAAGATTTTGTCTGGAAATCGGGGCAGAATATGAAGGTGGTGTGTGATACTACAGAAGCTCCGGTGGTGAAAGTTGCGCTTGATTTGTTGAAACGTGATTGCCGGTCGGTACTTTCTGGAGAAATATCTCGTTCGGAGAATACCGGAAACATTTATGTCGGTACATGGGGAGAAAGCTCCGTGCTGCAAGCGTTAGCTGAAACTCACCAGCTGGATGTAGCTCAGCTCAATGAGCATAAAGAGGCTTTTTTATTGAATGTGCTTCCTGACGGAAGACTGGTCGTGGCAGGGAGTGATAAGCGTGGAACGGCTTATGGAGTACTTGAACTTTCTCGTATGATGGGAGTTTCTCCATGGGAATGGTGGGCTGATGCGGTACCCGAAAAAAAAGAGGAATTTCGTTTGCCTGCAGGTTTCCGGAAACTGGATTATCCTCAGGTAGCTTATCGGGGAATATTTATTAATGATGAAGACTGGGGACTGACTCCCTGGAGTTGGAAACATTATGAGCCTTCCGAGCGGAAAGGACAGATAGGGCCGAAAACGCATGCACGTATTTTTGAACTGTTGCTTCGTTTGCGGGCCAATACATTCTGGCCGGCCATGCATGAGTGCTCCATCCCTTTCTTTTTTACCGAAGGGAATAAGGAAATGGCCGATAAGTACGCAATTTGTTTGGGCACTTCGCATTGTGAACCGATGATGCGCAATACTAACGGTGAGTGGAAAACGGCCGGAAAGGGGGAGTACGACTATGTACACAACCGGAAAAATGTCTTGTCTTTCTGGGAGGAGCGCGTAAAGCAACTTCGTCATTCAGATGATATTTACACCTTAGGTATGCGCGGTGTACACGATGGCAAGATGCAGGGAGCTAAGACACTGGAAGAACAGAAGAAGGCGCTTACGGAGATTCTGGCAGACCAGCGGCGTATGCTGGCAAAATATAAAGGAAAGGACTTGACAAAAGTGCCACAAGTGCTGATTCCCTATAAGGAGGTGCTGGATATTTATCAGGCAGGACTACAGGTGCCTGAGGATGTAACTTTGATGTGGTGTGATGACAACTATGGATATATTACCCATTTCCCTACTGCCGAAGAGGCTGCTCGCCCCGGAGGGAATGGCATTTACTATCATGTGTCTTATTGGGGGCGTCCGCACGACTACCTGTGGCTTTCTACGGCGAGTCCTTACTTGCTTTATCAGCAGATGAAACAGGCATATGAAAAAGGTATCCGTCAGATGTGGATTCTGAATGTGGGGGATATAAAGCCGGCAGAGTATCAGACGGAGTTATTTATGGATATGGCTTGGAATATCGGTCGGGTGCAGCAGACGGGAGTTACCGGGCATCTTTTTCATTTTCTGTCTAGGGAGTTTGGAGCTGTTTCGGCTTCTGCTTTGTTACCCTTGTTGCAGGAGCATTACCGGTTGGCATACATCCGTAAACCGGAGTTTATGGGACATACAAGAACCGAAGAGAAAGACCCGAAATACAAAATCGTTACTGACCTTCCTTGGAGTGAGGGAGAAATCCGGAAGCGGTTGTCGCTTTACCAGGCTCTCGAAGACCGTGCGGAGGTATGGAGCAGAAGAATGCCTGAGACAAAGCGTACTGCTTATTTTCATTTGGTACAGTATCCCGTTCAGGGAGCTTCACAGATGAACAAGAAATGTCTGTATGTACAGTTGGCCCGTCACGGAAAGGCTGATTGGCAATTGAGTGAACAGGCGTTCGACAGTATTGTATCGCTGACACATAGGTACAACCAGGGGAAATGGCAAGGTTTTATGGATTATAAACCCCGTAATTTGTCCGTATATCAACGGATTCCGAAAAGTACGACTACTGATTCTTTGAAATCTGCTCGCTCCTATCTCTTTAAATGGAATGGTCTGGAGGCCATGGAAGGTAATCTGTTGCCGTGCGAGGGATTGGGGTACGAAGGTATGGCAGCTGGTATCTCAAAAGACTCTTCAGCAGTGTTTCACTTTGACGGGTGTCCGGCAGACTCGGTAGAAGTGGAGCTTCGTCTTCTTCCGGTACATCCGGTGGTTGGAAACGAGTTGCGCGTGCAAGTTTCTTTGGATGAGGCACAGTCGCTTCCTGTGTCTTATCGTACTTATGGTCGTAGTGAAGAGTGGAAACAAAATGTGTTGTCCAATCAGGCTGTACTTCGTTTGAAATTTCCATTGCGTGGAGATCGAACACATCGAATTACGATTCAGGCATTGGATGAGGGAGTGGTATTAGACCAGTTGTATGTATATGAATGGAAGGATTAATTATGTAAACAGAGATAACAATATGAAACAGTTGAGATTCTTTTTTATCCTTATGGCATGGGTATGTATCCATACCGCTTGGGGACAGGTGGGCACGTCGTCTGATCCGTTATATGGAAAACGTATCGGAGTTATAGGCGACAGCTATGTGAGAAACCATCGTGAGCCGGTGGAATATACATGGCATTATAAGTTTGCGAAAAAGCATGGAATGCAATATTTCAATTACGGGCGTAATGGGAATTGTGTAGCCATGCCTCGTGCTCGTTTCGGCGAGGCGATGTATAAACGTTATAAAGAAATGACTGATTCATTGGATTATGTGGTGGTCATTGCCGGACACAATGATGCTTCCCTTCTCGATTCTATTGGTATTGATAATTACAAGGAAAAACTGGGTATATTGTGTGAGGGGCTGATTGAAAAGTATCCTTCTGCCAAGCTGTTTTTCTTTACCTGCTGGACACGGAAAAATTTTTCAGGCAGTGCAGCTGAGAAAGTCGTGGATGCGACATTAGAGGTGTGCGGGCGTTACAGTATTCCTGTTTTTGATGCAGCACGTAAGGGAAATATCTTTGTGCAAAGCGATGCTTTCCGCAAGATTTATTTTCAGAATGAAGGCCTAAACGATACAGCTCATTTGAATGCGAAAGGACATGACCGTTTCTTGCCTTGTGCGGAAGCTTTTTTGCTTCAATATTGATAAAACATCTTTTCCTTTTTGTATATAAGTTATTTTGTTGTGGCATATTCTCTGTTTCACACTGTGAAATACAAAAACCACAGTGTGGGATACATATTTCACACTGTGGGATACAAATCCCACGGTGTGAAACAGAGAATAGATAAAGGGATTCTCGGAAATATAGAAGGGGTATTTTATTTTCATATTATGCGTCATGCAGTAAGTGTTTTTTTTTGTATGATTGTTATATATATGACAAACATAAAAAATATACAGCGATGAGAACGATTTTTGTATTGCTTGGGTTGCTGGCGGCATCTGTAACGGTGAAGGCACAGACATTGACCTCGCCCGACGGAAACTTCAAGATGCAGTTTCATCTATCAGACGAAGGCAAACCAGTCTATTCGTTGATATACAAAGAAAAAGAAGTGATAAAAGAAAGTAAAATGGGCTTTCAGATAACTCCTTCGATTGCATTTGACCGTAATTTCAGCGTAGTAGAAACAAAGATAGATAGTTGCGATACGGTCTGGAAAACAGTGTGGGGGCAGAACAGCGAGATCAGAGACCATCACAAAGAGTTGTGGGTGGCCCTGAAACAAGAAAAATCCGGCAGACTTCTGAATATCCGCTTCCGGTTGTTTAATGACGGTCTGGGTTTCCGTTATGAATTCCCTGTGCAAAATAATCTGCGTCATTTTACCCTAAAAGAAGAATTGACAGAATTTCAGCTGGCTGGCAATCATAAAGCTTTCTGGATTCCGGCTGACTACGATACCAATGAGTTTCAGATAACTACTTCCCGCCTTTCGGAAGTACCTCTTTTAATTGATGAAGCCCGTAATGAGCCTTTGGCTTGTAAATCGCCGACTCCGAATCTGGCTGTACAGACTCCGCTGATGCTGAAGTCGGATAACGGACTGTATATTAATATTCATGAGGCTGCACTGGTAAACTATCCGGCTATGCATTTGAACCTGGATGCAGAAACTTATCTTATGAGTGCACATTTGACGCCCGATAAGAATGGGAACAAGGGATACATTCAGACTGGAAGTGTAACACCGTGGCGTACGATTATTGTGAGCGACGATGCCCGCGATATACTGGCTTCCAACCTGATTCTGAATTTGAATGAGCCTTGTAAAATCGAGGATACTTCATGGATAAAGCCTACTAAATACGTCGGTGTATGGTGGGAATATTTCACGGGTGGAGGTTCTACATGGGCCTATACCGACACGCAGGATGTCGTGATAGGACAGACTGATTACAAGCAACTGAAACCTAACGGACATCATGGAGCCAATACAGCTCATGTGAAAGAATACATCGACTTTGCAGCCAAACATGGATTTGACGCCGTGCTGGTGGAAGGATGGAATGAAGGATGGGAAGATAACTATGCGTATGCCAAAGAGTTTATCTATAGCTTTACTACTCCTTATCCAGATTTTGACGTGAAGGAGTTACAGGCGTATGCGGCTTCCAAAGGGGTAAAGATTATCATGCACCATGAAACCACCTCGTCTGTGGCTGATTATGAGCGTCAGATGGATGATGCATTCCGTTTCATGAAAGATAACGGATACGATGCGGTGAAAACTGGATATGTAGGCCCGATTATTCCACGTAGTGAGCATCACGACGGACAGTGGATGGTGAACCATTACAACCGTGTGGCAGAAAAGGCGGCCCAGTATAAGATCATGGTCAATTCGCACGAAGCGGTTCGTCCGACCGGCTTATGTCGTACTTATCCTAACTGGATTGCACAAGAGTCGGCACGAGGAACAGAGTTTGAATCATTCAACGGCATTCGTCCGGACCACCAGACCATACTTCCGTTTACCCGTCTGATGGGAGGACCGATGGATTACACCCCGGGTATTTTTGAGGGAGACTTGTCAGTGTATGGCAGTAACAAGGCAAAGTTGGGTACTACACTAGTAAAACAATTAGCTTTGTATGTCACGATGTACAGTCCGCTTCAGATGGCTGCCGATTTGTATCAGAATTATGAGAAATATCCGGATGCGTTTCAGTTTATTAAGGATGTGGCAGTTGACTGGGATCATACCTATATATTAGAAGCGGAACCGGGAGATTACATCACAATTGCCCGTAAGGCCAAAGGAAAAAATGAATGGTATGTAGGAGGCATTACGGATGAAAACAGCCGTGAAGCCCTTATCGACTTCAGCTTTCTGCCGAAAGGCAAGAAATATCAGGCTGTTATCTATGCAGACGGGAAGAAAGCAGACTGGCGGACAAATCCGAAAGAGTATGTGATAGAAACACGGACGGTAAGTTATAAGACTAAACTCAGACAAAAGCTGGCACCCAGTGGTGGGGTAGCCATCAGTATAAAGGAATTATAGGTAGAAGATTGTTTTCAGGAAAATAAAGGTAGCTCTTTGATAGAATTGTCGGCATAATTATAAAGAACAGGTATTAGTGGATGACTTTGCATAAAAGTTGTTGAAATAGATTTTAAAATTTATCTTTGTGATAAATACCAAATCTGATCACTTATGTCTGTAAATAATTTTGAAACAATATATTATGGCTTGTTTAAACAGCATTATTCTGCATTGTTGTTTTATGCAACCCGTCTGGTAGGTGAGGATGATGCGGAAGATATTGTTCAGGATGTATTTGTTGAATTGTGGAACAATAAAAGCAAGATTGATTTTGATGACCACATCAAGTCTTTTTTATATAAGTCTGTTTATACAAGGTCCATCAATTTTCTGAAGCATAAATCGGTAGTGGATAGTTATACTTCGGAGGAAAAAGAGTTTTTTGCCCAAAAGATTGCCTATTACAATTATGAAAACTCTGAGGTAATGGCACGGTTGGAGAATATGGAGTTGAAGAAGGAAATTCTATCTGCCATCAATGACTTACCGGATCAGAGCCGGAAAGTTTTTAAAATGAGCTATCTCTACGAGATGAAGAATAAGGAAATTGCCGACATACTTGGTATTTCCCTGAGAACAGTAGAAGCCCATATGTACAAAGCATTGAAGATACTGCGTGTAAAGCTCAGTCATTTGCTTTTATTATTAATTTGTTTTTTTAGGTGTGTATGAATAAAATTAGTGATGATATTATATGGAGGTATCTTCAGGGAACTGCGACTACTGAAGACATGAAGGCACTGAATGAGTATATCAGTGCTTCGCCCGAAAACAAAAAGTATTTGTTTTCCATAGAGGAGTTGTATCATCTGGGAAAGTGGAAATACGACGAAGAAGATAAAATAAACGCAGCCATGCAACGACTGAAATCGGTTGTACAGCCTGTTGAGATGTCTGTGCTTTCGGAAAAGAAGGAGAAAAAACAGATGAAGCACCTCTTTTTGTGGACCCGATATGCAGCGGCCGTGCTTGTGCTGGTACTTATAGGATGGCTGTCTTTTAAGGGATTGACAAGCGAGGATATGATAAGGGTTTACGCAGACAATAAGATAAGAAAGATTGAACTTGCAGATGGGACGAAAGTTTGGTTGAATAAGGGAAGCGTGTTTGAATATCCGGAAAACTTTGCAGGCGATAACCGAAAAGTCAGACTGAATGGGGAAGCTTATTTTGAAGTCGCTCGGCAAACAGGTAAGCATAAGTTTACAGTAGAAAGCAAACTGATGACCGTGGTCGTACATGGTACGATTTTCAATATGAAGAGTTATGACCAAGCTACCGTCGCAGAAACTTCTCTTATTGAAGGAGAGGTGCTTGTGGAGTCGGGTGATGATGATTCGAAAATTATTTTGCTCCCTGGTCAGAAAGCCATTGTAGAAAAGAACAACCATAAGATGGTTGTCAAAGAGACCAATTCGCTTATGGATGGGATTTGGCGGAATAACATGGTTCCTTTCCAGAATGCAACGATTCAAGATATTGCCAAGGTGCTGGAAGATTTATATCATGTCAAGATTGAGGTCCGTAAGGATATAGACTTGACACATACCTATTCAGGCATGATAGAGAAAAAAGAAAAGCTGGAGGATGTGATGAAGACCCTACAGAATAGCATTCCGATAAGATACAAGATAGAGAGTGATAAGGTTTTGATTGAACCCATGGAGTAAAATCCGATTCGGCAAACACGCATTTATGAGGTGTTTGCCGATTTTTTTATATTTCCCGAAAAAAATAATGAATTTGAGTAAGTGTTTTACATAGGGTGGCTGTTATATATGTACTATTGGAAATTGTAGTAATAATTTAAAATAACAAGATTATGTTTAACCTTAAAAAGAATTTATTTTTAGAAGGGAAAATGCAATCCTTATGTTCGGGAAAATATCTCAGGACATTGGTTTTTTTAGGCTTGTCGGCAGCTCCTTTTCAGTGGGTTTCGGCGCAGTTTAATCTTTCACTGACTAATCCTAATTTAGGGAGTGTAATTAAAGAAATCCAGGCTCAGTCGGATTATCAGTTCTTTTATGATGATAAGCTTGCTTCTGTTCAACTTGAATCTCTGAATGTGACAGATTCTTCTTTGCAGGAAGTACTGAGCAAGGCTTTGAGTGGGAAAAATATTTCCTATAAAATAGACGATAAAGTCGTTTATCTGTCTATGGATAATTCTACGGTAAAGAAGTCACCTGCACAGAGTGCTGCAAAGAAGACGATTACCGGACGTATAGTAGATGCGACAGGTGAACCATTGATTGGTGTGACTATCATGGAAAAAGGAACTACCAATGGTAGCATTACCGATTACGATGGAAATTATACTGTGAACGTACCGGGGAATGCGGTGCTTCAGTTCTCTTATATCGGCTATAAGAGTGTCGAGATGAAGGTAGAAGGCAAAGAGGTAATCGACCTGACTATGCATGAAGATACGGAGGTATTGGATGAGGTTGTCGTTACTGCTTTGGGTATCAAGCGTGAGAAAAAAATGCTGGGATACGCTGTACAGGAATTGAAGAGTGATGAATTGAACAAAACGGGTGACCCTTCTGTAACCAGTGCTTTGCAAGGTAAGGTAGCCGGTTTGTCAATGAATACTTCATCTACAGGTTTGGGTGGTTCTACCAAGATTACGATTCGTGGTAACTCTTCATTGAGCGACAATAACCAACCGTTGTGGATTGTAGATGGAGTACCGTTCAGTGATAACAGTACTTCTGACGCTTCTTTCTATGGTGGTGTAGACCGTGGTGGTGCTTCGTTAGACATCAATCCGGATGATATTGAGAGTATTTCTGTGTTAAAGGGCCCGAATGCAGCAGCTCTTTATGGTAGCCGTGCCGGTAATGGTGTTATCTTGGTAACTACAAAGAAAGGTTCTAAAAAAGATGGTTTTGGTATCCGTTATAGTGGTAACTTTACTTGGACGAATGTAGCTGAAACGCTTGACATGCAAAGACGTTATGGCCAGGGACATATTAATACAAATCCAGAAAATGGTCCTGTAGGAGCTATCTATTCAAATGAAGATGGTTCAAGCTGGGGACCTGTTTTGGATGGAAGTATGAAAGAAGCATGGAACGGTGAAACTTATCCGTATCTGGCTTACGGAGATAAGTTGAAAGATTACTTTGAAACCGGTTTCTCTCAGACTCACAATGTTTCTATTCAGAACGGTACAGAAACTTCTCATTACCGTGCGTCATTTGGTCAGTCAAGTAATAAAGGTGTGTTCCCGAATGAAGAATTGAGTCGTACGAATATTGACTTAAATGCCGGTACGGAGCTTAACAAATACCTGTCAATGGACGGTAAACTTTCATTATCTCGTACAAAAGCTACCGATCGTCCGGAATATGGTAATTATGGTGCCATTAACCAGTTGATGGGTATTCCTAATAATATCCGTTTGGATGACTTGAAACAATATTCAGATGAAGATCATGTACATGTAAACTGGCATGGTCCGTCAGCTGGCGTACGTAATCCGTACTATGTATTACATCAACGCCATAATTCAGATGAACGTTGGCGTGCATTCGGTTATTACAATGCAAAAATCAACTTTACTGACTGGTTGCATTTCTCTGCTAAATATGCGTTCGACTATTATCGTACTCGTATTGAAAGTACGAATGCCGGTGATGGTATCAATAATGAAACTTCAGTATCAGCTATCACTAATGATGAAATGAACCGCAGTGAAGAAAACTTCTTCGAATCAAATGCGGAATTCATGTTGATAGGTGACAAGCAAATTACCGATAACTTCCGTTTAGGTTTCAATGTGGGTTCAAACTTCATGTACCAGCGTTATGAAACATTGGGGGCTGCTGTAGGTAATATGGTTGATAAGAGTTCTTGGATGTTGAATGCGGCTAACCAGATTAACTCAGTAAATGAAGATGGTTACAAACGTGCCATGAACTCAGTATTTGGTTCTGCACAGTTGGCTTGGAAGGAATATTTGTCATTGGATTTGACTGCACGTAATGACTGGTCTTCTACATTGCCTAAGCAGAATAATTCATTCTTCTATCCGTCTGCCAACTTGAGCTTTGTAATCTCTGACTTCGTTCGCTCTTTGGATAAAACATTACCAGACTGGATGACATTTGCTAAATTGCGTTTGTCTGCTGCTCAGGTAGGTAAAGATACTGACCCGTATCAGTTGTATAACACTTATTCATTCAAATATGATAAAGGTGTGCTGACTCCAAGTAAAGACAATGTGAAGATGAACGACCAGCTGAAGCCGGAAATCGCTACTTCTTATGAAGTGGGTCTGGACATGAAATTCTTGAACAACCGTTTGGGCTTCGACTTCACTTATTATTACAGCAAGACTAAAAACCAGATTATGAAAGTACCTGCTGCTGCTCCATGGTCAGGTGGTCAATGGGTAAATGCAGGTTTGATTTCAAATCAGGGTGTTGAATTGATGTTGTATTCTACTATCGTGGATACAAAAGACTTTACGTTCGATTTGAATGTAAACATGGCTCATAACGTATCTATGGTGAAGGAGCTGGCTCCAAATCAGGGAGTAAGTTATATGTTCTTTAACGGTGATGGAAACTTCCCGATTAAAGTAGGTGCACGTGAAGGTGAAAAATTAGGTGAAATTTATGCAGGAACACTTTATAAGCGTGATGAAAACGGTAATATCTTGATTAATAAAGGAAACGGTTTGCCGTTGACCACTACTGAGGAAAGTGATCGTGTGGCCAACCCGATTGGAAACATTCAGCCGAAACTTACAATGTCCGTATCTCCTACTTTCACGTATAAAGGCGTTACATTGTCTGCCATGTTTGATATGAAGTTTGGTGGTGATATCTTCTCTTATTCAGAAATGGTTGCCACTGGTAGTGGTTTGGCAGCACGTACTGCTAACCGTGGAGAGGAAGATGGATATATGATGGTATTCCCGGGTGTTTATGAAGATGGTACGCCTAATACTACTAAGATTTCTGCTTCTCAGTATTATGGTTCATTGTTGCCTGAAGACTTCTTGTATGATGCTTCATTCATTAAACTGAAAGAATTGTCATTGGGTTACTCATTCCCGTCAAAATTGCTGAAGAAAACTCCGTTGACTGCATTGAACGTTTCATTCGTAGCACGTAACTTGTGCTATCTGTTGAAACACACTCCGGGTACAAGTCCTGAAGGTGGTTACGATACAACAATGTTCTCTCAAGCTATCGACTATGCGGCTTTGCCATATACTCGTACATTTGGTTTATCAGTTAGTTTAGGTTTCTAATCTTAAATAAAATAGTAATTTATGAAGTTCAATATATATAAATCTGTTGCCATGTGTTCTTTGTTGGCACTGGCAGGCTGTCACGATTTTGAGGAGTTAAATACCGATCCGTATGCTCCTATTTATGACCCGACAGTAGAAAATGTTTCTCCGGACGGTATTGACATTGACTACGAATTGTCTGAAAGTGCATTGAAAAGTATCAAAGGTATGGAAGGGGCTATTGGAGTAACATTGGCCAACTTCCTTTACGAAGGTGCATATAACGATTATCAGACAACAACCAATCTGACTCATGATATTTATGCCGGATATTGGGGTAACAATGTGAGTGGATTTGTAACCTCATCTCCTACCTATTCTTATGCAGATGGATGGTCTGGTGGTCGCTGGAAACACTTCTATGATGATCGTACTATTGGTGAGTATGCTCAGATAATAAAGACTTGTCACTTCTGTGATCCTGAATATTATCATACATTGTATTATGTAACTCGTATCTATTATGCATATTTATTGTCTATGCAAACAGATACGTACGGTGATATTCCTATTAAGTATTACGTAAAAGGTGCTATGCCTCCTGAAGAGAATGTAGAATACACTTCACAAGAGTCTGTATACAAAGATTTCATCTTCCCGATTCTGGATCAGGCAATCACCGCATTGCATGAAGAAAACATTCCGGGTTCGCAATATACTATCAAGAGCGAGGATGACAAATGCTTTGGAGGCGATATTGACAAATGGCGTCGTTTTGCCAATACACTTCGTTTGCGCTTAGCTTTGCGTGTTTCTAACGCAGATCCAGAATTGGCAAAAGAACAAGCTAAATTGGCACTAGGGGATATTGCCGGTTTGATGAAAAGCAATGATGATAATTTGAAGCAGACCCCTAAACGCCAATATCTTGCAGGAGGTAACGAAAATATCTATGCTTTGTTGTTTGGCTGGGGAGCGAATGTGGTGCTGACCAAGGAAATGGAATGGGCATACAAGAATCAATCTTTCGAAGGTGGTGTTGTACCGGCTGATCAGTCTGAGTGGGAAGTAAAAGATCCTGCTAAGGATGCAACGACAAAGTTTAACAATGATGAGACTCAATGTGTTCTTGATCCGCGTTGTGAAATCTTGTGGTTCCGTCCGACAGAGTTTGATAAACTAAATATTGCTACTCCGGAAGAATCAAATAAAGATTTTGCAGGTGTACGTAATGGTGAGCCGAACCTTGGAAAAAGTTACACTACCAGCTACTCACCGAATCGTTGCAGTACGACTTCTGATGTAATGAATCCTCAAATCTGGTGGAATTACGCACGCGAAATCGTATGGATGGGATATGCTGAAAGTTTGTTCTTAAAGGCAGAAGCCTATTTGCGCTGGCCAGAATTGAACAGAGAAGGAACTGCATCTGTTAAGGATTTGTATGAAGCAGGCGTTCGGGCTTCTATGGATTATTATGGAATTAACGCTAGCAAAGCGAATAAGTATATAAATGGTTTGGTTGCTTTACATGACTGGAAAGCAGACCGTGAATGGCAGTTGGAACAGATAATCACTCAGAAATGGATTGCCGTATTCCCGAATGGAAATGAAGGGTGGGCCGAATTACGTCGTACTGACTATCCGCGTTACGCATTACTTCCGAAGGGTGGTAATAACTCAGGTAATCAAGTTGACAACAACAAGTTGATTAAACGTATCAGTTATCCGGATAGTGAAGCTCGAAATACCTTGAAGCCAAATTATACACAAGGTGATCGCGTTTGGTGGGATGTAGACGATACCATGGATAACAATGGTAAATGGCAGACGCCGCACAATTTCAGATAATAACTTTTAAATGAAAAAAGAAAGCCGTTTTAGCCTGTTGGTGTTGGTTTTAAATACATTATATGGCTAAAACGGCTTTTTAATCATTATTTTTTCTTAACTTTAGTCGCTGTTGATTTGCACTATCTTTTAACTATTATAATAATATGAAAAATTCACTATGGGTTTTTATGGGTTTGGCAGGTCTTACGTGGGCTTGTTCCAGTCCTGTGGCTCCCGTGGAAGAGGATTTGACGCAGTATGTAAATCCTTTTATTGGGACGGACTTTACCGGAAACACTTATCCGGGTGCACAAGTGCCTTTTGGCATGGTTCAACTAAGCCCGGACAACGGCCTTCCGGGGTGGGACAGAATCGCAGGCTATTACTATCCGGATAGTACCATTGCCGGATTTAGTCATACGCATCTTTCAGGAACAGGAGCAGGCGATTTGTACGATATTTCTTTTATGCCAGTGACCCTGCCATACGTAGAGGCAGAAGCTCCTCTAGGGGTACATTCCAAGTTTTCACATGAGAAGGAAAGTGCATCAGCGGGCTATTATCAGGTCTTTTTGGATGATTATGGAATCAATGTGGAACTGACGGCGACGGAGCGTTGCGGAATTCAACGCTATACTTTCCCGGAAGCAAAGTCGGCCATTATCCTGAACCTAAAAAAGGCAATGAACTGGGATGCCACTCAGGACAGCTATGTGGAAGTTGTAGACTCTGTGACTATCCGTGGATACCGTTTTTCGGACGGATGGGCCAGAAAGCAGAAGGTGTTCTTCCAAACCCGTTTCTCTGTTCCTTTTGAGAATGTACAAATGGATACGACTCCTATCTTGAAGGATAATGTTCCTATGGGTACTGCATACGTTGCCCGGTTTGATTTCTCGACGAAAAAAGATGAACAGATAATTGTTTCTACCGCCATTTCAGGAGTGAGTATGGAAGGTGCGGCCAAAAATCTGCAGGCAGAAGCTCCTGAAAACGATTTTGAAAAGTACCGGTTGCTGGCTAAAGAAACATGGAATAAGGAATTATCGAAGATAAAGGTAGAGTCGGAAGACAAGGATGACAAGACCGTGTTTTATACCGCACTTTATCATAGTATGCTGGCTCCTACTATTTATTCGGATGTAGACGGACAATATTACGGACCAGATCAGAAGGTACATCAGGCAGAGAATTGGACCAATTACAGTACGTTCTCTCTTTGGGATACGTTCCGTGCATCACATCCGCTGTTTACTTATACGCAGCCGGAACGGACCAATGATATGATTAAGTCATTCTTGGCATTCTATGAGCAGAATGGTCGTTTGCCGGTATGGAACTTCTATGGAAGTGAAACAGACATGATGATTGGTTACCACGCAGTGCCAGTTATTGTGGATGCGTATTTGAAGGGTATCGGTGATTTTGATGCCGAAAAGGCATTGGAAGCTTGTGTAGCTACGGCGAATATTGATGAGTATAGAGGCATTGGCTTTTATAAGCAAAAGGGATATATCCCTTACAATGTCACAGATGAATATAATTCCGAGAACTGGTCGTTGTCAAGAACACTGGAATATGCGTTCGATGTTTTTTGTATAGCTGAAATGGCTGCCAAGATGGGACGGAAGGACATTGCGGATACTTTCTATGCCCGTTCGCAGAATTACCGGAATGTGTACAATCCGGCTACTTCTTTTATGCAGCCTAAAGATGATAAAGGTAATTTTATCAAGGATTTCCATGCCGAGGAATATACGCCACATATTTGTGAAAGCAATGCATGGCATTATTTCTGGTCTGTACAGCATGATGTGGATGGTCTTATTAGTCTGGTGGGAGGAAAAGAACGCTTTAGCGAGAAGCTTGACAGCATGTTTACGTATCACCCGACGGACGACCACGAATTGCCTATCTTTAGTACAGGTATGATTGGACAGTATGCACACGGAAATGAGCCGAGCCATCATGTGGCCTATCTGTATAATAAAGTCAATCAGCCTTGGAAAACGCAGCAATATGTGTCGCAGATTATGGATGAACTGTATCTGAACACCCCGGCTGGTTTGTGTGGAAATGAGGATTGCGGACAGATGTCGGCATGGTATGTGTTCAGTGCTATGGGCTTTTATCCTGTAAATCCTGTTTCAGGTGAATATGAAATTGGAAAGCCGAAATTTAAAAAGGTTGAATTGCAGCTGGCAAATGGTAAAGTATTTACTGTGGTTGCAAAGAACCTTGATAAGGAAAATAGGTACATACGTGCTGTGAAATTGAACGGTAAGGACTATCATCAGAGTTTTATTACGCATGAGCAGATTCTGTCGGGTGCAACATTGGAACTGGAGATGTGTAATGACTCTGGACATATATGGTATTAATTGAAAATCTTAAACTTGAAATTCATTATGAAGAAATTAGCATTGTTAATTATGATAATGTGCTTTGCCCTTCACGGTAAGGCCACCAATTATGCAGATTATGTAAATCCGCTGATTGGTACTCAGTCTACTTATGAGTTTTCTTCCGGAAATACGTATCCGGCTATTGCACGTCCGTGGGGTATGAACTTCTGGACACCCCAGACCGGGAAGATGGGAGATGGATGGCAGTATATGTATACTGCGACTAAAATCAGAGGGTTTAAGCAGACCCATCAGCCCAGCCCGTGGATTAATGACTACGGTCAGTTTTCTATTATGCCGGTGGTAGGAGAGCCGGTGTTTGATGAAAACAAACGTGCCAGCTGGTTCTCACATAAAGGTGAAGAAGCAAAGGCATATTATTATAAGGTGTATCTGGCAGAGCATGATGTAGTGACAGAGCTGGTTCCGACTGAACGGGCTGCCCTTTTCCGTTTTACTTTCCCTGAAAATGAGCATTCTTACGTAGTGATTGATGCGTTTGACAAGGGTTCTTATGTGAAGATTGATGCGGCAAATAACCGTATCATCGGTTATTCTACCAAAAACAGCGGTGGTGTGCCTGATAACTTCAAGAACTATTTTGTAATTGAATTTGACAAGCCTTTTACGTATAAGGCTACGGTGGCCGACAGCTGTATCTCTGTAGATAAAGCTGAACAGGAGGCAAATCACGCAGGAGCTATTATCGGTTTCGCTACTCGAAAAGGTGAAAAGGTACACGCCAGAGTAGCTTCTTCTTTTATCAGTCAGGCGCAGGCTTTAGAAAACTTGAAGGAGTTGGGCAATGACAGTTTTGATGTGTTGGTAGAAAAAGGTAAGACGGCTTGGAATGAAGCGTTGGGCAGAATAGAGGTAGAAGGTGGTAACCTTGACCAGTATCGTATGTTCTATTCTTGTTTGTACCGTTCACTGTTGTTCCCTCGCAAATTCTATGAGATAGATGCCAACGGACAGGTAGTGCATTACAGTCCTTATAACGGACAGGTACTTCCGGGATATATGTACACAGATACGGGCTTCTGGGATACATTCAGATGTCTTTTCCCCTTGTTGAATTTAGCTTATCCGTCAATTAATAAAGAGATACAGGAAGGTCTTGTCAATACTTACAAAGAAAGTGGATTCTTCCCTGAATGGGCCAGTCCCGGACATCGCGGATGTATGGTGGGCAACAATTCTGCGTCCGTGTTAGTAGATGCTTATATGAAAGGGGTAAAAGTGGACGACCTGAAGACATTGTATGAAGGATTGCTCCATGGAACAAAGAACGTGCATCCGGAGGTATCTTCTACCGGACGTTTGGGATATGAATATTATAATAAACTAGGTTACGTGCCTTGTGATGTGAAGATACACGAGAATGCAGCCCGTACACTGGAATATGCGTATGATGACTGGTGTATCTATAAACTTGCTAAAGAACTAAAGCGCCCGAAAAAGGAAGTCAAGCTTTTTGCAGAGCGTGCCATGAACTATAAGAATCTGTTTGATTTGGAAACCAAACTGATGAGAGGCAAGAAGGAAAACGGTGAATTCATGAAGCCTTTCTCTCCGTTGAAATGGGGGGATGCCTTCACTGAAGGAAACAGCTGGCACTACACTTGGTCGGTATTCCATGACCCTCAGGGACTGATTGACCTGATGGGAGGAGACAAAGCCTTTGTGTCTATGCTTGATTCTGTATTCTCTGTACCGCCTGTATTCGATGACAGCTATTATGGTTTTGTAATCCATGAGATTCGTGAGATGACCGTGATGAACATGGGTAACTATGCACATGGAAACCAGCCTATCCAGCACATGATTTATCTGTACAATTATGCCAAACAGCCGTGGAAAGCGCAGTACTGGTTGCGTCAGGTGATGAACAAGATGTACACACCGACTCCGGATGGGTATTGTGGTGACGAGGACAATGGACAGACCTCTGCATGGTATGTATTTACAGCTTTAGGATTCTATCCGGTATGTCCGGGAAGTAATGAATATGTGGTGGGTGCTCCTTTGTTTAAGAAAGCGACTATTCATCTGGAAAATGGAAAGGACGTAACGATTGAAGCTCCGTTGAACAGTGAGGAGAATTTGTACATCAAAGAGATGAAATTGAATGGAAAATCTTATACTCATAACTATTTTTCACATGAAGATTTGGTGAATGGAGCGAAAATACAAATAGAAATGAGTAACTTGCCGAACGAAAACAGAGGTATAGCTGCAGAAGATGCTCCTTACTCGTTTTCAGTGGATGAGAAATAAGAACCTTCATATATTAAATTTAAAACCATGAATAAGAAATCATTATTGTTTGTTCCGGTTTTGTCCTTGTGTCTGGCTTCTTGTGGAAGTAGCCAGAAAGGGCAAGAGATGGAAGATTTGACACAATTTGTAGACCCTCGTATCGGTACTGGCGGGCATGGACATGTGTTTTATGGAGCCAATGTGCCTTACGGATTTATTCAGCTGGGTCCGACAAGCATTCCTCAGTCATGGGACTGGGTATCGGGTTATCATGTATCAGACTCTACGGTGATAGGATTTCCGCATACGCATCTGAGCGGTACTGGTATAGGCGACTTGCATGACATCAATGTAATGCCGGTAGTAGGAGAAGTGACCTATTCAAGAGGAGATGCTTCATCGTATGAAACGGGTCTGTGGTCTTACTCAGATCGTTCGAAAGAAGTTGTGACTCCGGGTTACTATCGTACTCATCTGTCAAGATACAATGTGGATGTAGAATTGACAGCTACCAAGCGTGTTGGCTTCCATAAATACACCTTCCTGGGAAATGAAAGTCCGGCCATTGTATTTGATATGGTAAACGGTGGCTGCTGGGATAAAACCACAGAAGCCGTGATACGGGTGGTAAACGACAGCACTGTGAGTGGTTATCGCTATTCAAAGGGATGGGCTGACGACCAGCGTGTATTTTTCCGTGCAGAATTCTCACGTAAGTTTGATAACGTAGAATTTATTGTCAATGATTCTGTAAAGGAAGGTGATATGGCAAAAGGTGCACAGCTGTTTGCCAGAGTCAACTTTGCTGCGGGAAACCAGGAACCAGTGTATATGAAGGTGGCATTGTCTCCTACTTCAGAAGAAGGTGCACAACTGAATATGCAGACAGAACTGAGTGGTTGGGACTTTGAGAAGACGATTGCAGATGCTAAGGCTGCTTGGAATAAGGAATTGAATAAGGTAAAAGTGTATACCACAGATGAGGCTTCAAAGAAGATTTTCTATACAAGTCTGTATCATACCTTATTTGCTCCGTCTGAATTCTGTGATGTGAACGGTGATTATTATGGAGCCGATAAGCAGATGCACAAGGACGAAGGTTTTGTAAATTACACTACATTCTCACTGTGGGATACCTATCGTGCAGCACAGCCGTTGATGACAATTCTGCATCCTGAAAAGATGAGTGACATTATCAATACCATGCTTCACATCCATCAGCAGCAAGGAAAGCTTCCGGTATGGCATCTGATGGGGTGTGAAACCAACTGTATGGTAGGTAATCCGGGAGTACCGGTGGTGGCAGATGCCATTTTGAAGGACATCAAAGGATTTGATACAGAATTGGCCTTCAAGGCACTGAAAGAGTCTTCTATGTTGCCTGAACGTGGAATGGAACATCGCATTGAATACGGATTCATTCCGGCAGACAAGATGACGGAAGCTATTGCGTACGATATGGAATATGCTATTGCAGACTGGGCCGTGGCACAGGCAGCTCAGAAACTTGGCAAGCAGGAAGATTATGAATATTTCCTGAAACGTAGCAAGTCATATAAGAATTATTTTGATGCTTCTACGGGCTTCATGAGAGGAAAGATGCTCGACGGTTCTTGGCGTACTCCGTTTAGTCCTTATGCATCTTCTCATAGAGAAGATGATTATTGTGAAGGAAATGCATGGCAGTACACATGGCTGGTACCTCACGATGTAGAAGGACTGGTGGAATGCTTCGGTAGTAAAGAAGCGTTTGTGAACAAACTGGATTCTTTATTCCTAGCAAACGGTGATATGGGAGAAGCTTCTTCTCCGGATATTAGCGGATTGATTGGCCAGTATGCGCATGGTAACGAACCGAGTCATCATACAGTTTACCTGTACACTCTTGTAGGTCAGCCTTGGAAGACGGCCGATAGAATTAAGGAGATTCTTCATACCATGTATACAGACCAGCCGGATGGTTTGTCTGGTAATGAGGATGTAGGACAGATGTCGGCTTGGTATATCCTTTCTTCTTTCGGATTCTATCAGGTAGAACCTGCCGGTGGCAAGTTTGTATTTGGCTATCCGAACTTTGATAAAGTAGAGATTGCCGTTCCTGCTGGTAAATTCGTCATAGAACGTGAAAACAAAGGCCAGCAGAACAATTACATACAAGGTATTGTCTTCAATGGAACTGAATATAAGAAACCCTGGATTGAATACGCTGATATTATGAAAGGCGGAGAATTGAAGTTCCTGATGGGAGATGAGCCGGTAGTATGGTATTAAAATAAAATGTAAGTCTGACTATATATTGGGAACCCGTCATCGAGTTTATAGTTTGGTGGCGGGCTTTCTTTTTTAAGAAAATAAAATTCATAAAGGAGTTAGGAAGAAATATGAAAATTTCTTCCTAACTTGCGCACCGGAAATAATTAACCTTAAAAAGGACAGATGGAAAAGACTCTTACTAAAGCAATCAAAACTATTTGCTGTTCATTGACGGGAGTGCTGACGATTAGTGGGGCTCCTCAGCAGTTGTATGCGGAAAATGCATCCTTGCCTTATTGGAAGGATATTCAGACTGTATCAGTAAATCGGGAGACACCGAGGTCGGCTTTTATGACTTATGCTGACAAGACTCAGGCTTTGACTGGAAAATATGAAAACAGCCCTTATTATGAGTTGTTGAATGGTACGTGGAAATTTTATTATACGGACTCGTATTTGAACCTGCCTGCAGACATTACTTCTCCGGAAGTGAGTACAGAGGGATGGCACGATATTAAGGTGCCGGGAAACTGGGAAGTGCAAGGATTTGGTACGGCTATTTATACGAATCACGGATATGAGTTTCAGCCTCGTAATCCTCAGCCTCCCTTGTTGCCGGAGAAGAATCCAGTGGGAGTATACCGGCGTGATATTACCGTACCTTCAGAATGGAAGGACCGTGATATTTATCTCCATATTGCTGGAGCAAAATCAGGATGCTATGTATATTTGAACGGAAAGGAAGTCGGTTATAATGAAGACTCCAAGAACCCGGCTGAATACCTGATAAATGATTATTTGAAGGAAGGCAATAATGTGCTGACTTTAAAAATCTTCCGTTGGAGTACAGGCTCTTATTTGGAATGTCAGGATTTTTGGCGTATCAGCGGTATAGAACGTGACGTATTCCTTTATTCACAGCCGAAAGCTTCAGTACAGGATTTCCGGATTGTGTCTACTTTGGATGATTCGTACCGTAACGGTATTTTCCGTTTGGATGTGGAGCTGAAGAATCATCGTACCAATACGGCTGGGTTGAGTATCGGATATGAGTTGCTCGATAATAACGGAAAGGTAGTAGCTAATGGTGAGGAAACTGTAGATGTACTTGCTGGTAAAGAAGGTACCGTATCATTCAGCAAGGAACTGTCGGAAGTAAAAACCTGGACTTCGGAAGCTCCTAATTTGTATAAGCTTTTGATGACTGTTAAGGAAAATGGAAAAGTGACCGAAGTGATTCCTTATAATGTCGGATTCCGTCGCATTGAAATCAAAGAAATTGATCAGAAAGGTACCAATGGAAAGAATTACCATGTGTTGTTTATCAATGGGCAGCCTTTAAAGCTGAAAGGTGTAAATATTCACGAACATAATCCGTTGACAGGACACTACGTAGACGAGGCGCTGATGCGTAAGGACTTGGAGCTGATGAAGCGGAACAATATCAATACGGTACGTTTGTGTCATTATCCGCAAGACCGCCGTTTCTATGAACTCTGTGATGAATATGGTATTTATGTGTACGATGAGGCGAACATTGAAAGTCACGGAATGTATTATGATTTGCGTAAGGGTGGAACCTTGGGAAATAATCCGGAATGGTTGAAACCGCATCTTTACCGTGTGGAGAATATGTTTGAACGGAATAAGAACTATCCTTCGGTTACATTCTGGTCGTTAGGTAATGAGGCTGGAAACGGTTACAACTTTTATGAAGCTTATTTGTGGGTAAAACAGGCCGACAAGGGACTGATGGACCGTCCGGTAAATTATGAACGTGCTCAGTGGGAATGGAACTCTGACATGTACGTGCCGCAATACCCCAGCGCATCCTGGCTGGAATCAATAGGTCGGTTAGGAAGTGACCGTCCGGTAGTGCCTTCAGAATATGCACATGCCATGGGTAACTCTACCGGAGGCTTGTGGGACCAGTGGAAGGCTATCTATCAGTATCCCAATTTGCAGGGAGGATATATCTGGGACTGGGTAGACCAGGGTATTTTAGTGAAGGATGAAAACGGAAGAGAGTATTGGGCATACGGAGGTGATTTCGGAACCAACATGCCGAGTGACGGTAATTTCTGTTGTAATGGCATCGTGAACCCGGACCGCAATCCTCATCCGGCCATGAGCGAAGTGAAATATGCGCACCAGAATGTGGCTTTTGAAGCTACAGACTTGGCAAACGGTAAGTTTAATGTACTGAACCGCTTTTATTTCACGAACCTGAAAAAATATATGATTTCGTATGAGGTGAAGGAAAATGATAAGGTGGTGCGTCGTGGCAAGGTTTCACTGGATGTGGCTCCTCAGGAAAAGAAAGAGTTGGCGGTGAATGTTAGTGGATTGAAAGCTAAAGTGGGTACGGAATATTTTGTGAACTTTTCAGTAACTACGTTAGAATCTGAACCGCTTGTACCGAAAGGATATGAGATAGCGCATGAACAGTTCCGCTTGCCGATAGACCCTGCTTCACGTTCATTCTCGGTGCAGGGCCCTGCTTTGCAGTGCAGTGAAAATGGCAACTTGTTGAGTGTGCAGTCTTCACGTGTAGCTTTTGTATTTGACAAGTCGACTGGTCTGGTAACTTCTTATAAAGTGAAGGGAACAGAATATTTCCATGAGGGATTTGGTATACAGCCTAACTTCTGGCGTGCTCCGAATGACAATGACTATGGAAGCCAGATGCCGAAGCGCTTGCAAATCTGGAAGCAGTCCAGCAAGAATTTCAATGTGGTAGATGCTTCATTGGCTATGGACGGAAAAGATGCGGTATTGAAGGTTAGCTACTTGTTGGCTGCAGGTAATCTGTATATTGCTACTTATCGCATTCATCCTTCAGGAGTCGTGAAAGCAAATTATACATTTACTTCTACGGAAATGGAAGCTGCGAAGACAGAAGCTTCGGAAGCTACACTGATGGCTACGTTCACTCCTGGAAACGAAGCAATCCGCAAGGAAAGTTCCAAACTGGTAGTTCCGCGTATCGGTGTCCGTTTCCGCTTGCCAGCCGAAATGGAACAGGTGACTTATTTTGGTCGCGGACCGGAAGAGAATTATTGCGACCGGAATAATGGTACATTGGTAGGTGAGTATCAAGCGACCGCTGAACAAATGTATTTCCCTTATGTACGCCCACAAGAAAATGGACATCATACCGATACACGCTGGTTGATGCTGAAAAAGAAAAACGGCAAAGGACTGGTTGTATATGCGGATAGTACGTTAGAATTTAATTCACTCCGTAATTCGATAGAAGATTTTGATGGAGAAGAAGCTACTCATCGTGACTACCAGTGGGGTAATCGTGATGCAGAAGAGTTGAAACATGATGTAAGTACCGCTAAGAATATCAAGCCTCGTCATACACATATCAATGATATTACTCCTCGTGATTTCGTAGAAGTCTGCCTGGATATGCGACAGATGGGTGTAGGAGGTTTTGATAGTTGGGGAGCTGTACCAGATCCTCAATATCTGATTCCAGCCAATAAGGAATATCAATGGGGATTTACGATTGTACCGATGTAAATGATAAAAGCATAAAATAAAAATTCCGGGCTTGAAAAGACTTGTTTTCAGGCCCGGAATTTTTATTGTTCAGATAAGGGCATAAAAAAAGGAGTTCCGCTGAACTCCAACCTTTTGTTAACCTTAAATCTAATACTATGAAAAACACGATGCAAAGGTACGGACTTTCTGGAATTATGCAAGTTTTGTGTGCGTTTACACGTGTTTTATAACATAATTTGAAGTTTTGACCGTGTTTGAAAGACTTATTAATAAAACTACAATAGCAATAAGAATCGTTCTTTAAAGAACATTCATCTAAAAGTCATGTGTTTTACATGGGTCTGTAATATGTTTTTTTGTTCTTTGTTACAGAATTAATCAGGACTTTGTATGGAATTAAGTGTTAGGGAACGTCAGAAGGCATTGACGGTTACACTGGCTATGCTATGTATAGCATGTGCTTGTTTGTTTTATCTGGGGTATAGATTGTGCATGTATTATTAGTAGAGTGAAAAAAGGTGCGTCTGGATGATTCCGGACGCACCTTTTTAGCAATAAAAGCCGATGAGTTATTTGCTTTCTTTCTTAAACTTGTAGATAGCAAATGTCATGGCACCTATTTCGGTATTGAGCGTATTTCCTTCAATTGAAATGCTACTTTCTTTAGGAGTAATGAGGTTCGGATTGTCGAGTGTATTTTCGGCATCCGGGTTTTCTGTATGCAAGGTGATGCATTTTCCGTCTCCTAAAGTTACAGACTTCTTCAGACCTTTAAATTCCAGGCTGATAGGCTGTGCCTTTTCTGACACGTTGGCTACTTTGACAATGTAAGTCTGTGTGTTTTCATCCCATACGGCACTGGCGAAAAGTCCATTCTGGCCTTCCTGACCACTAACCGGTTTTTTATCCATAGTCAGAGGAACTACATTTGTTCCGGTATTGTGACCGTAAAGTGACTGTACATACCAGCTGCAGGTGCGTACAGAACGGAGGTTGTCAAACCAGATTAAGTCTGGACGCCACTGCCAGCCTTCTACGTGAGCCAACAGCGGAGCATAAGTAGCCATGTGTACTACATCTGCGTTTCTTTCTACTCCAGTCAGGAAAGCAGCTTCAAGCAAAGAAGCGTGGAAGTGGTTCCATTTCTTTCCTTTTCCGTGGCAAGCATATTCTCCTGCAAATACTTTCGGGCCTTTACGGTCGTAATTGTCGTAACGGTTTCCTGATTTCAAGAACCAGTCTTCCGGACGATAGAAGTGTTCGTCTACCAAGTCCACTTTCAGTTTCTTCATTTCCGGCCACAAGTAATCGAAGTCTTTTCCTTCAGAATTCGGACCAGATGAACCGATAATCTTGATTTCAGGATGTGCTTTGCGGAGAGCTTCTACGAATAACTTCAAACGTTCAGGATATTCAGGTCCCCACTGTTCGTTTCCGATTCCGATGAATTTCATGTTGAAAGGAGCCGGATGTCCCATATCGGCACGGAGTTTTCCCCATTTGGTATCAGTTCCTCCGTTGGCAAATTCAATCAGGTCGAGTGCATCCTGAATGTAGCTGTCGAGGTCGCATACTTGTACATGTGCTTTCGGGTCATCGTTCTGATACTGGCAGGCAAGTCCACAGTTCAGTACAGGAAGTGGTTCTGCTCCCATGTCTTCTGACAGAAGGAACAATTCATAGAATCCCATGCCATAAGTCTGGAAGTAATCAGGGAAGAAACGATGCGGGAAAGTATAATGCCATCTGTTTTCATTGAGCGGACGGTTTTCTACCGGGCCTACAGAGTTTTTCCAGTTGTAACGGGTTGCCAGGTCTGTACCTTCCACGATACATCCTCCGGGGAAACGGAATACTCCCGGTTTGGTGTCGGCCAATGCCTGTACCAGGTCCTTTCTCAATCCGTTTTCACGTCCTTTCCAAGTATCTACAGGGAATAAAGAAACATGTTCCAGGTCTACGGTGCCCGGTGAATCGAGGAATATTCTCAAATGAGCTTTTGCTTCTGTCTGGGTCGGTGTGAGGATAACTTCATATTTTTTCCAGTCTTTTGAGTTAATTGTCAGGTTTTGTGAAGTGATGACCTGAGTTTCTCCCATAGACGCATTGTTGATAAGTTCTACTCGTATTTTCTGGTTTTCTCCTCTTGCCCATACGGTAAAACGATATTTTTCATTGGCTTTGAGTCCGATACCGAAAAATCCTTCGTTTTCAATACCTGTGCGTTTGTGTGCATGTCCGGGGTCTGCCAGGCGTACATAATGTGGGTTGCGTTCAAACGGACCATCATTTTGCAGAGTTACATTTCCAAAAATGTCCCATCCCATAAAACTTTGAGGGAACTCGAATGAACGGTTCTTGATTAATTCTGCATAGAGTCCCCCGTCTGCTCCATAGTTGATGTCTTCGAAGAAATGGCCGTACATGGTCGGTTGAATTTCTGCTCCAATTTTATTGGCTTGGATAACCATCTGGTTGACATTCTGTGCTTGTAAGCTGAGTCCTGTTGTTAGTGCAAGCGCAGAAAGAAAGGTTAAGTGTTTGTTCATGGTTTTATTATTAAATTAATGTGATACAAATTTATAAATAAACACGAGAAATTCATGGAAAAACAGTGAAATATCTGTCTTTATGAAATTTAGGCATAAAATTAGGAGCAATCATTTTTCCTGAGGTGGACAAATTCTTCTATTGGGTGGACATTTGTCTTTTGAGTGGATTTTTATCCTCTTTTTCAGAAAAAGACTCGAAAAACGGTTTACCTTTGTGTAAAACAGAATAATTTCTATGAAAAGAAACAGCTTACTTCTATACTTGCTTCTTGTTTTTTGCTTATGTTGCCCGAATGGGCTACTCTATGCGGTACAAAACTCTTCTCGTTTCTCGTTGGCTTCTATTACGATAAACGATGGACTGCCTTATAATTTTGTAGATGATATCATCAAATCCAGTGACGGCTATTTGTGGGTGGCTACGTATGGAGGAGGAGTAGCCCGTTATGATGGCAATGAGTTTGTGGTTTTTAGTGCCAGCACAACGGATAAAAAAAGACTGTTGCGAAGTAATTTTGTGGAGAAATTGGCGGAGGATGCTTTTCATCGTATTTGGATGGCAGGAGAAGCAGGCGTAGAGCTCCTTTCTACAGATAACTTGCAATTGTTGCCTGCAGAGTCTTTACAGTCGGCAGAAATGGCTAAGTTGATGAAGCAACCGGTGAGTTTCTTGATGACTGCCAAATCTGGTAATTTATGGTTTTGTAGCCGTGGACAGATTTATAAGGTAATATTTAATAGTACAGGCACTGTGAAAAAAGTGATTCGGATTTCAGATACTCCGATACATGAGCGTGGCTGTGTGTTGTATGAAATTGACGGATATATCTGGTTCTTTCATCAGGGGAAAATGTGCCGGATTAGCGAGAGCGTGGAAAAAAGTCAGGAGCCACAGCCCGTATCTGTTTCTTTGAATATTTCTTCTTTTGAATCGGTATTTTGTATTTATCATTGTAAGAACAATGTGTGGATTGGTACAAGTAATGGATTGTATTGTTATGATTTGACTACGGATACCAGTGTGCATCATGTACATAATGCTCAAAATCCTTCTTCCTTATCGCAGAATTATGTGACATCCATTATTTCTACACGAGATGATCAAGTGATAGTTGGTACGCTGTTAGGATTGAATGTGTTTAATGCTTCGACTTCTGATTTTACTCGTATCCAGGCAAGTGAGGGCATGGAGATGCACGGCTTGTCTTGTAATTTTATCAATACCCTTTATGCGGATGATGAAAATGATATTGTGTGGGTTGGGACTGAAATAGGAGGAATAAGTAAAATGTTTTCTTCTCGTTTGTCTGTAGTTAATTATTATCATCAGCAGAATCTTTCGGGTAGTTTGTCACATAATCCGGTCAATTCGATAGTGGAAGATGAGTATCAGACACTTTGGGTAGGTACCGTAGAAGGGGGATTAAACTGCCGTTTGAAGGGGAGCGATTCTTTCTTGCATTATACCACTGAAACACCAGCCAGTTTGGCACATAATACTGTAAGTGTATTGATGTTAGGTGATGAGGACCGTTTGTATGTAGGTACCTGGGGCGGTGGACTTGGCTGGATTAATCGTAAACCATCTGCTTCTAAACGTTATATGCCCGTTCCGTTGAATGATCCTTTTGTGTCAAGTTTGGCTTTTGACCCTGTGAGTCATTTACTTTGGATTGGTACAATGAATAATGTGTATGTATATAATCCGGCTGATGGAAGTATTTCAGAGCCTTTCTTGAATGAAAGTAAAGAAATTATCAATCAGAATGCATTAGGAATGTGTATTACTCGCGAACGGGAACTTTGGATTTCTTCTCCGTTTGGCCTTTTAAGAGTAAATCTTTCTGCATACGAAAAGGGACAATTGAAATACAAGAAGTATGTCTATCAATTGGACAGCCCTGATTCCGGACATCGGGAACGTATCACTTCTATTTTTCAGGCAAAAGATGGGACTGTCTGGTTAGGAAGTAACGGAAATGGATTTTATAAAGCATTGAAAAAAGGAAATGATTATCAATTTCAAGCTTATACGAAGAATGATGGTTTGGTGAGTAATAGTGTACGAGGTATCTTGGAAGACTGGTACGGCAATATTTGGGTATCTACGGATAATGGTTTGTCATGCTTTAATGTGAAAGAAGAGTCATTCCGCAATTATAGTCAGATTGACGGTCTAATCTCTGATCAGTTTTATTGGAATGCCGGAGCTTTGTCGTTTGACAAGGAACGTTTGTTCTTTGGTAGTCAGAAAGGACTGACGGAGATACATCCGATGATTGAAGCTGAGCATCAGCGTAAGTTCCCTTTGGCTTTTACCCACTGTAGAGTGTTTGGACAGGAAGTTTTTCCTCAGTCTGGGGAAATAGTCATGCATGAAAGTGACAAGTCGTTATCAATAGAGTTTTCGGCACTTGATTATGCGTTAGAATCTCAGGCGCAATATTCATATCGTTTAAAAGGGTTTGATGACGCATGGGTAACTGTACCATCTAATCGAAATAATGCGACTTATACCAATCTATATCCAGGAAAATATGTTTTCCAGCTTCGATATGCTCCTGATGGCAAACACTGGCTTGCGCATACAGAGGAATTGGTTATCGTAGTGCGTCCTTATTTCTATAAGACCCCCTGGTTCCTGCTTTCTGTCTTGTTTATTATCCTGTTTGGTGGTTATCGTATCCTGAGGTGGCGTTATCAGGCTATGAAGCGCCAGCAAGATTTATTGCATCAGATGGTGGAAGAACGTACTTCTGAGTTGGAGGAGCAAAAGAAACTGCTTTCCAATCAGACGCATGAGCTTTCGGAACAGAATCAGTTACTGAAAGATCAGAATGAGAAAATCACTACGCAAAAGAATCAGATTTTAGAGATGTCGCGTAAGGTAGAAGAGCTGACCATTGACAAACTGGCATTTTTTACCAATATTACGCATGAATTCCGGACTCCATTGACGTTGATTGTCGGTCCTATCGAACGTGCTTTGAAATTGAGCTATAATCCACAGGTAATAGAACAGTTGCATCTGGTAGAACGTAATTCAAAATATCTTCTTTCACTGGTTAATCAGTTGATGGATTTCCGGAAAGTGGAGGAAGGACGTATCAAAATTGCCACTAATTATGGGAATCTGAGAGAATTTATGGCCGAGATTGTTCCTCCTTTTGCAGATTATGCGAAGAATCGTGGCATTGACCTTCAGCTGTATCTTCACCTTGCCGATCCGATTCTGATGTTCGATGAGGATGTGATGCGTAAGATTATGACAAATTTAATCAGTAATGCTCTGAAGTTTACTCCAAAGGGAGGGAAGGTAGGCATATATGTAGGAGTTATTGGCAAAGAAAATGAGAAGAAGCTGTTCATTAGTGTTCGTGATACGGGAAAGGGTATTCCTGAGAATGATATGGAGCGTATTTTCATGCAGTTCTATCAATCCGATAACCGAAGCCTTGAGTCGGTCAGTGGTCAGAGTGGTACCGGCATAGGTTTGTATTTATGCCGGAAGCTGATAGATATGTTAGACGGTAAGATTTATGCGAAGAATAATCCGGTGAAAGGAGCCTCATTCCGCATTCTCTTGCCAGCTTTATATGGTGAGACTCAATCCCAGCCGGATTCTTCTGAGATAGAAAAAGAAGATACCGTGATAGATGTGCCTCGTAATGGAAAGATGGTTGTACTGGTAGTAGAAGACAATAAAGATATGCGCGATTATATCCGTTCTATCTTAGCTGAATATTATAATGTGTTGGAGGCCGCTCAGGGAGAAGAGGCCCTGAATATATTGCATTCTAATAATGTGGACTTTATTATTAGTGACCTGATGATGCCGGTTATGGATGGTATGGAATTATCTCGTCGTGTAAAGAATGACTTCTCTATATCTCATATTCCTTTCTTGATGTTGACAGCCAAAACTTCTGACGAAGCACGTTTGGAAAGTTATAAAATGGGTGCAGACGCATTCTTACTGAAGCCTTTCGATGAGAATATGTTGTTGGCCCGTATTTCCAATATATTGGAGAATCGAAGACGTTTCCAACAAAAGTTCTCAATTGATATGAATACTGATTCGTTGGAGGTGGATGAGAATTCTGGTGATAAGAAGTTCCTGAACAAAGCAATGTCAGTTGTAAAAGAAAATTATAAGAATCCGGACTTTGAGGTGAGTGATTTTATAGAGGCAGTTGGCATCAGCAAGAGTTTGTTGAATAAAAAAATGCAGAGCCTGACAGGACAATCTGCTGGCCAGTTCATTCGCAATTATCGTTTGAATCTGGCTCGTGAACTTCTGTTGAAGAATAAGGTAACCCGTACAATGAATATTTCTGAGATTGCATACGAAGTCGGATTTAATGACCCGAAATATTTTACTCGTTGTTTTACAAAGCATTTTAACGTAACTCCGAGTAGCTTGTTAGAAGATTAATACTGATAATTTGGTATATAGTTGTTTATAAGTAAGTTAAATGTTTTTTCTCTTATTGGAGGATAAATGATTTTTTAGTGGAAAACACTTTTATCCACTCTTTTGAATCTTTTTATCTACCCTAAGATATTTAATAAACATTACATTTGCCTTACTAAATAAACTATAAAATTAAATAACCAAAAAAATCAGTATTATGAGGACTAAATTTTTAGTTGCATTGTTCGCTGTTTTTTGTCTGTGGTCTTGTCAGGATTGGGGAGAGATGGATCCACCGGCAGGTAATCAGCAGAAGCCAACCTTAAAAGAACTGGCATCGTACACTTTTGACGATTTGGGATCAGATGTGTCTATTGGTGTTTATCAAGGAGGAAAAGCTCCAAAATTAGTTGTTGATAAACAATTGGAAGTGGTATTAGAATTGGATGGGGGATATGTGTCTTATTCTAATCCTTTGCAGTTTTATACATTGCAAGAGGCAGCTTCATTAACTGGCTGGGTGAAATTAAATGAGTCGGATGAAGATACCCCGATTTTTTGTTTTTCTGATGAGACGGGAAGCAAAAAATTGATGTTTACTGCAAATTCAGATTTGTATTATAATGAAGAAAAACTAAATACAAATTCTTTATTACTTACTGCTGGAGAGTGGCATTGGTTTTCAGTTGCTGTAAAACCTGATAGCTATGCTATTTATATAGATGGAGTTGCAGTTGACGGAACGATAACGAATGATGAGTCTGTAGCAACAGTATCTCGTGCTGTAGCATCGGGAGAAGTTATGAACTTTATGACAGAGGCTTCAAAATTATATTTTGGTTATGGCTCAAAAGAAAAGCCTGTAAAAATGTGGATTGATGAAGTGTCTGTTTATAAAAACTTGATAACAGATAAGGAAATAGCTAAACCAGAGTTGCCGGATGTTGATAACCCAGATGAAGGAGGCGGTGAAGAGACGCTAACTCCTGTTTATTTTAATGATTTTGAAGGGAATAATGAGGGTTGTACAATAAAAGGTGATGGCCGCTTTATTGATGAAGGTGATGTGTGGGGTAAAGTATATCAAAATGGTGGTGGCGCTCAGCGTACTCACTATTTATTGTTGCCAGAGGATGCGCTGTCTCATTCTGTAGAAAGTAAAGCAATGACAATTGGAGTGTGGGTTAATGCTAAAAATACGGCGGAGTCTTACAATTTTGCTCCTTTGTTTATGGCTTATGGTGCTGCGCCTTCAGGAAATACCAATACTTGGCCAATGTTTGCATGTCAGTACAGAGGTTTGTTGCAGGTAAATTGTGCTGGTTGGTCAAATTTTGCTAATGAACAAAACGTGGCGGGTGTAAATACTGAATATAATGAGATGGCAGGTCTAGATTGGCTTGCAGATGACGAATGGCATTACTATTCAGTTGTATTAACGGAAACTAATGCTAAAGTATATTTTGATGGCGAAATAAAGAATGAGTGGAACGTGTCTGGTGTTGGAGATGGTAATGTAATTGCTGGATTGTTCAGTAATGGTGCTGATTTGAAATATATTTGTTTAGGAGGTAATCAAGCTTGGGACTGGGCAGATAATGATGCTGCGTTTATGTTCGATGATATTGCTATTTATAATCAGGCTTTGACAACTGAGCAGATTAAATCTATAATAGATACTAAAAAATCGGAAGATTCTTCGAATATATTATCTGAAGCAGTCGCATATTATCCATTGGCGGGGACTTATGAAAATATTGTAAATCATCTTTCTACGGCTACTGGTAAATGTAATGGAACTGGACTTAATCCTGAGTTTGTTGATGAGACAGTTCGTGGAAGTGTTCTTCATTTATTTGGCAATGCTGTTAATAATGAAAGTTATGTTGAGATGCAGAATCCTTTAAATGGAGAAGAAAATTTGGAAGGTACAACTATTTCAGTATGGATAAATCGATTAGATGATGCTTGGCTCTTTGATGGAATCTGGGCTTTTTATGATACAGATAATTCAGACGGTATAGATGGACGATTATATTTTGCTCCTAATGCATATTTAGGATTTAATGCAACTGGTGGAATTTTTGATGTTAACTTACCAGATACTAATAGAGGAGGAGTTGTTACAGGTGCGATATCTCCTAATACTTGGGTGTTAACAACTATTGTCCTTTCAGGAACAGGATTCGAAATTTATTTAAACGGAGAATTGAAATATAATCAAGATAATCCTAATAACTGGATTGGTGACTTAACTGCATCTACTTTTGATTATGGACATGTCATGAATTTGATAAGGTCTTGTGAAAAATTCTATTTAGGCTATGGTTCATGGTGGGGATCTCCTAATATATATATTAGTGATTTATCAATTTTTAATCGTGCTCTTACTGCATCAGAAGTTGTAGAACTTTATGAGATAACGAAGAAGTAAGTTTAAACTATAAAAAACACATATATGAAAGAACAGAAAATTGGCGAAATGTTGAGGCCAAAGTTCCTTAACATATTACTCTTATTTGCTTTCTTATTAAGTGGGGAAGTTGTTTTTGCCCAATCTAAGGAAGTAAAAGGAGTAGTAAAAGATCCAACAGGAGAAACTGTAATTGGAGCCAGTGTATTGGAAAAAGGAACCACTAATGGTACTATTACAGATTTTGATGGAAATTTTGTGCTGACTGTGTCAGAAAATGCAGTGCTTCAAATCAGTTATATCGGCTATCAGACACAGGAAATTAGTGTAAAAGGAAAGAAGAATTTAGTTGTAACTTTGAAAGAAGATACAGAAGTCCTGGAAGAAGTTGTAGTTGTTGGTTATGGTGCACAGAAAAAGGAGAGTGTTGTAGGTGCAATCTCTCAGGTATCCTCAAAAGAATTATTAAAATCACCTTCTGGAAACGTGTCTCAGGCTTTGGCTGGTAAGATTTCTGGTGTGATTACTTCTCAGACGTCTGGTGCTCCGGGTGCGGATGATGCACAAATCTACATTCGTGGTCGTGCCTCTTTTGCAGGAGACAATCAGCCTCTTATCTTGGTGGATGGCGTGGAACGCGAATTTTCACAGATTTCACCTGATGATATAGAGTCTATATCTGTGTTAAAGGATGCTTCAGCTACTGCTGTATATGGTGTACGTGGTGCAAATGGTGTTATGTTGATTACGACAAAACGAGGAAAGGATCAGAAACCAACCGTGAGTCTGACTGCTAACTGGCAGGTTCAGTCTCCGACTCGTAAAGATACCTATTTGGATTCTTATGATTCTGTCGTTTTATTGGAAGAAGCACGTGCCAATGATGGGCTGGGTTCTCAATATTCAGCTTATGATATTGAGATGTATAAAAAATCTCGTAATGGTCAGTTGTCGGGATTGGATGCTATGCTTTATCCGAATGTCGACTGGTATGATACAGTGCTTCGCAGTACAGCTCCTGCTCAACGTTATAATGTAAATGTACAAGGAGGTACAAAACGTGTTCGTTACTTTGCTTCCGCAGAATATTATAATCAGCAGGGTTTGTTTAAGAACTTTAGTACAGACCAGTATGGAAATAGTTCGAATTCGAGCTATCGCCGTTATGCTTTCCGTGGAAATTTGGACTTTTTGGTGACAGATGATTTGACGGTTTCTGTAAACTTTGGAACACGCTTTGAGGAACGTCGTGGTCCGAACTCTGACGAACGTCTGGATGGTTCATATAGTGAAGTCTTTTATGAGTTGAATCATACTCCGGGATGGCTTTTCCCTGTAAGTTATAATATTGGTGAAGAAGGAGAAGCAAAACAGACTTTGTATGGTGGTAACTCTCAGAACCAGAATAATATTGTAGGTCGTTTGGCAGAAGCTGGATTTACACGTGCTACCAATACAATTAATGAAACAAACTTTATTGTGAATTATGATTTGCATAAGATTACTCCGGGACTTTCTGTAAAAGGTATGGCGTCTTTTGATTATGATGCATATTATAACCGAAAATTTACAGCTGATTTTGCTACTTATGAATTGACAGACCGTAATAATTATAACTCTATTGACGGATATACCCAGTTTAACAATGATACGGAGTTGGCTTATGCTGGCAATGATCAGACTACGACCTATAAACTTTACATGGAATTGCAGTTAAATTACGCTCGTAAGTTTGGAAAGCATGATGTGACCGCTATGATGTTGTATAACCAGAATGATTATCGTTATCAGGCTGACCTGGCTAAGCGCTATCAGGGATTAGTTGGTCGTGCGACTTATGGATATGATGATCGTTATCTGGCAGAAGTGAACTTTGGTTTCAATGGTTCTGAAAACTTCCGTAAGGGTAAACGATTTGGTTTCTTTCCTTCATTCTCTTTGGGATGGCGTATATCTAACGAAAAATTTATGCAGCCTGTTTCCAGTTGGTTGAACAATCTTAAATTGCGTGCATCTTATGGTGAAGTTGGTAATGATGTATATATGGTAAATGGCGTACAGCAACGTTTCTTGTATGAACCGGTATGGACACAATTGGCAAATGCATATCGTTTTGGTAGCAATCAAACGGTAACGGGTATTTACGAAAGTCAGTATCCTAACTATGATGTAACTTGGGAACGTGCGCGTAAATATAATGTAGGTTTGGAATTCGGTTTGTGGAATGGATTGTTAACTGGTAATTTTGATTATTTCTATGAGAGCCGTACAGATATTCTGACTCAATATTTGACTCGTCCACAATGGGTTGGTGTTGTAATGGCTGCAGGAAATTTGGGAAAGACAAAGAATCAGGGTGTTGAACTTGAATTGAAACATAACAATCGGATTGGTAAAGATTTTTATTACAATGTAGGATTTACTTTCTCACATGCACGTAATGAAATTCTTGATATGGATGAACCTGATGCAAAAACAGGTTATCGTAAACAGGAAGGACATCCGATTAATCAGTATTTTGGATTGATTTGTGATGGTTTTGTTACTCAGGCAGACTTAGACAATCCGAATTTCCCGAAGTCTACTTATGGAAATGTGCAAGTAGGTGACTTGAAATATCGGGATATGAATGGTGATGGCTTCATTGACGACCGTGATGAAACATTTATTGGTTATAGTGATATTCCAGAAAATACGTATGCATTGACTCTCGGAGCTCAGTGGAAAGGAATTGGTTTCAGTGTTATGTTCCAAGGAGTAGATCATGTTTCTCGTTTTTATGATGCAGAAGCTATGTTTGCCTTTGTAAATGGTGGTAAGGTAAAGGAGCATCATTTGGGACGTTGGAATCCGGCCATGAGCGAAGAATATAACTTGGCAAATGCTACTTATCCTCTATTACATTATGATTCTTATGGAAACCATAATCAGCGGCAGAACTCATTCTTCCTGAAGAATGGTGCGTTCTTGCGCTTAAAGAATATTGAACTTAGTTATTCTTTGCCGCAGAGCTGGATTAAGAAAGCAGCTATGAAAGAATGTAGAATATATGTGAATGCTAGCAACTTGGTTACTTGGGATCATTTGGGAGGTTTGACAGACCCGGAAAGTAATGGCTCGAACCGTTATCCAATTATGAAAACCGTAAACTTTGGTGTAAATATTCAATTCTAAAAAATATCAGTATGAAAATAAATAGAACATTAATATATACCTTGTTAGCTGCAACACTTTCAGGAACGTCCTTGACTTCTTGTGAAGAAATGTTCGGTGACTTTCTGGATAAGCAGCCAAGTAATGAACTGACAGAGGAGGAAACCTTCAGTTTATGGACGAACATGGAAGAGTTTCATTATGATACTTATAATTTTCTACGCCATGGTATAGGACGTATTAACAATTCCTGGATGGATTCTGCCACTGATTTAGGGGAAACCAGCTATTCAAATGCAGGAACTCGTGTAAGCTTCAATATTGGAAATTATTATAGTGCAGAAGCTGCAAATGAACTGACCGATGTATGGGAAAATTATTATCGTGCCATCCGTAAGTGTAATATGTTGCTGGAAAAAATAGACGAGGTACCTCAAGCGGAAGAAGATACATACGATGTGTATCTCCGTGATAAGGCTGTTTATAAAGCAGAAGCCCGTTTTTTCAGAGCCTATTTTTATTGGGAATTGTTTTTGAGATATGGCCCGGTACCTTTAGTGACAAAAGTACTTGATCCAGATGGCGATTTGATTTCTGATTACAAGGAACGTCCAACGACAAAAGCTTATGTGCAAGAGTTTATACTGAAGGAATTGGCAGAATGTGAAAGTGATTTATTGACAGTTGAAGAAGTACAGGCTGAGTTGGATAAACTTTCCGGTCGTGTATGGCAGCCTGCAGCACGTGCTTTAGCATGTCGTATAAAGTTATACATGGCTAGTCCGCGCTTTGCTGGACAGACTGATATTACTTGGCAAGATGCTGCTGATGCAGCCAAAAGTTTTATTACAGATTTTGGTGATACAGGTAAGTTTAAACTTTGGCAAGAAGATAATGCTACAGCGGAGGCTAATTATGCGAATGCGATTTTGAAACCTGCAACAGATAACGGTAAGAATCCGGAAATAATCTTTTGGCGGAATGATGGTACGTTTGGCTGGAGTGCAGTGGAGAATGATACTCCTGTAGGAGAAGGAGGAAAGGGAGGTATGTGTCCTTCACAGAATTTAGTGGATATGTATGATTTAGCAGATGGAACATCTCCATTTACAGAATATGATGATACCGGAGCTCCTGTATATAACTCAACTACATCTAATGGAGTGCCAGCTCCGACAGTGAAATCAGGAGTGCGTTATAACGATGCCAATCCGTGTTATAATCGTGATCCACGTTTGGCTGCCTCTATTTTGTATCATGGAGTAGATTGGAATGATGGAACAATAAACGTAATTAAGGGGCAACGTGATAATCCTATTGGTAATGCGAATGTAACTCCTACAGGGTATTATCTTCGTAAATATATGCCAGAAGAAATTTTGGCTAATAATCATGGGGGTACAGCTTTCAGAAACTGGATTTTTATTCGGTATGCAGAGATCCTGCTTGATTATGCGGAGGCAATAAATGAAGTGAGTCCAAGTAATTATAAAGAAGCATTGGCGGTTATCCAACCGATTCGTGATCGCGTAGGAATGACATTGCAATTGGAAAACCGTGCAGATCTTCAATCTCAGGATGCTGCCCGCAAATTTATTCGCCGTGAGCGCACAATAGAATTGGCATTCGAAGATCATCGTGCGTGGGATGTTCGTCGTTGGGGTGTGGCCAAAGAAGCATTAGCCCGTGATATTTATGGGGTAGATGTAGTACGCGAAAATGGACAGACTAAATATGTGCGTAAAATTGCTCAGCCCCGTGTGTTTGAAGATAAGATGTATCTGTATCCGATACCGGAAGGCGAGGTTTGGAAAACCAATATTGAGAATAATCCAGGATGGAATTAATAAAAGATTCAATGGTTATGTATAAGATAAATAAGAAAAATAAAATACGTACAGGGCTGAATAAGGTCTTATTAGCTACTGTATTAAGCTCTGCATCTCTTTCTGTGTGGGCACAAGAAGGCATATTAAAAGGTCGTGTGGTGGATGTAGAGGGTAATCCAATTCCAGGTGCTGTCGTAAATGTGCTTGAGGGTAGCCGAATTGCCTTGAGCGATGAAAACGGATATTTCCAATTGAAGAAGGTAGTACCCAATGATGAAATTTATGCTACATGCGTGGGATATCTTCCTGCTACAGAAGTTGCTTCTGAACTTGATGGTGGTTTTACGATTGTATTGAAAGAAGATACAGATGTGTATATGCATACCGCACCTGTGCCTTTCGGTCGTAAGCCCATGAAATATATGACAGAAGCTACATCTGTGGTAACTGGTGAGGAATTGGAGAAACATCCGGTTACTGTGTTACAGAATGCTTTTACTTCTACAGTAACAGGTGTGGAAACATACGAAAAGAACTCAGAACCTGGATGGAGTGAGACCCTATTCTATATTCGTGGTTTACGTACTATGAATAATAATTTGGCAAATGATGGACAGATTGCGGAGAAACCTTTGGTTATCGTTGATAATGTGGAACGAGATTTGTCCTTCTTGGATGCATATCCAATAGAAAGCATTACAATTTTAAAAGATGCTGCTGCTTGCGCTATTTATGGTATGCGTGGTGCAAACGGAGCTATTATTGTCACTACAAAGCGTGGTCAGGCTGGTAGAACAAAGATTGATTTTACACAAGAAGTAGGTTTCCAGACTGTATCTGGTATTCCTGAAAGTCAAAATTCATATAATTATGCCTTAACGAAAAATCAGGCAAATTATCTGGATGGAAAAGAACCTGAATTTAGTGACTATGATATTGAAATGTATCGTCGTGTATGTAATGGCGAGCAGCTGACGGGAATGGATCGGTATAAGTATTTTAATACGAACTGGCATGATACAATGTTAAGAGACTTAGCCCCTCAGTATCGTACTAATTTGCAGATTAGTGGAGGTAATGCACGTGCTCGTTATTATGTTTCTTTCTCTTATTTGCGTCAGGAAGGTTTGTATAATACAGAATGGACTGATTATAATGAAGGATATAGTACACAGCATACGTTGAATCGTTATAATTTGCGTTCGAACATTGATATTGATGTCAATAAATTCTTGAACGTATCTTTGGATTTAGGTGGTCGTATTGATAATATTAGTCAGCCCGGTATTGATACGTGGAATATTTTTACTTGGGGAGCTGGTGAAAATCTTCCTATTAACCCTGTTTTTACACCTAACGGTAATTGGTTCTTTCCTTCTGATAGCGACAGTAAGAATGGCGCGGCTCAGATTGCGGGAAGAGGTATTGAGAAGAATCGTCGTCGTAACCTATATACAACATTGACTGCTAACGGGGATTTAGGTTCATTGCTGCCTGGCTTGAAAGCAAATCTGACTTTTAGTTTTGACTCTTATGAAACTTTCCGTCAGACTCAGGTAGCAGACATAGATGGATATTATTATAATTTCCGTGATGATGTGAGCGATGTGTCTCAGTATACATACAAACGTATGCGTACAGCAGCTTCTTTGCCTAATCCAAGTACTTCTCCTCGTGATTATTATTATAATATCAACATAAACGGAGGTCTTTCTTATAACCATACATTTAATAAAAAACATTGGTTAGATGCTAAAGCATTCATGCGTTCATATCAGAATGTAGTACGCGGACAATATTCTTCAAATCGCTATCTTTCTTATAATGCACAAGCTACCTATGTATATGACAGCCGTTATATTGTATCGGGTAATTTGTCTTATATGGGGAATGATAATTTTGCACCGGGAGAACGTTATGGATTATTCCCAGGTGGTTCTGTGGGATGGGTCTTATCAGAAGAACCTTGGTTTAAAAATAAGGCTACCCAGTTGCTGAAGATTCGTGCTTCTTATGGTCGTGCCGGTATGTCTGATATTTATACTACTTCTGATGGAGTTCCTTCTGTTCGTTATCCTTATCAAGGGGCTTATACAGAAACGGGTGGCCGTTATAATTTTGGAACGTCTCAGTCTGCTTACACTGGTATTTATGAATCTACTGTAGGAAATAGAAATATTAAGTGGGAAATTTCCGACATGGTGAATGTGGGTATGGATTTTGATTTTTGGAATAAGAAATTGTATGGACAGATTGATTTATTTAAAGAATGGCGTTCAAATATACTTGTGACTCGTTCTACCATACCGACAGGAATGTTTGGGGCAGCTGTACCTTTGGATTCTTATGGAAAGGCGGAAACAAAAGGCTTTGAAGTGACATTGGGACACATGAATAAGATTGGTGATTTTACTTATCATATTCAGGGTATGTTGACTTACAATACCAATAAGATTACAGAAATGGATGAGGTTGCACCTGATTATGCATACCAGTCAAAAACTGGTAATCGTATAAACCAAAGCCAGTTGTTGACATGGGTACAATGGGCAACTGATCCTGCCTTAATTCCTGAATCTCATCAGGATGCTATTGACCATCCGGAAAAATATCCTTGGCATTCGGCGGGAAAATATCAGTTGGGTAATGCCATTTTTAAGGATACAAACGGTGACCGTATTATAGATGCTTATGATAAAGAACCGATGGGATATACTAAGATTCCAGAGTTGATTCCGACTGTAAATATCGGTTTTGAGTGGAAAGGATTGGATGCCCGTGCAGTTTTGACTGCTTATTTGAACCGTACGGTAGGCTGTCGTGAGAATATGGACTATGGTTTTGGATGGGGAGGTACCTCTACTCACGAAGTAGTTAATACATGGGGATATTATACAGACGATCCGACCGACCCGCGTAATATCAATGCAAAATATCCTCGTTTGTCTAATTCATTTAGTAATATCGACCGCAACTATCCATATAATGAATCTACTATCTGGGTAGTAAACGGGGATTTCCTTTCTTTGCGTAATGTGGAAGTGGGTTATTCTTTACCTAAAAAATGGATTGCAAAAGCCAATATGACAAAAGTACGTATTTATTTTAGTGGTTATAACTTATGTAACTGGAGTCATTTGCCGAAAGGTTTTGACCCTGAAAATCCATTGAACTATATCTGGAATTATCCTAAAACAAAATCGTTTACATTTGGTATCAATGTAGGATTTTAAATAAAGCAATATTATGAAGATAAAGAAATATACTTATATAATGTTAGCCGTATTATTATTTTCTGGTACGGCTTGCAGTGACTTTTTGGATAAAGAATATGATGCAACCCTTTCAGATGAAAAGGTGTTTACTAATCAGACTATGACGCGTGAGTTCCTGACAGACATCTATACAAATCTGCCTGATGGGTTGGCTCCTTTAAATGATGATCAGTTTACAGGTGCTTCTCGTGATTGTATAACAGATAATGCAACCTCCTATTGGGGGTTACATTATTACACAAAAGTGGCTACTGATTCCTATACAGCAAAAGACCATCCTTTATTGGGGCAATGGAATACAGACTTCGCAGGAATCCGTAAATGTAATATCTTTTTGAATAATGCTCAGGCTTCTGTTGTTGGTAATGCAGAAAAGTCGGGTGATGATAATAAGTTATACGAACGTTATTGCAATGAAGCAAGATTGTTACGTGCATTGTTCCATTTTGATTTGGTGTGTTGGTTTGGTGATATGCTGATTGTTGGAGAGAATGAAGATGGTACGAATATTGTTTTCAGTATGGAAAATCCTGAACAAATGAATCAGGCTCGTACTCCTGCGGCAGATGTCTTGCAATGGGTAGCGGATGAATGCGACAAGGTAAAAGATGCTTTACCATTCCGGTACTCTAATGAAACGACAAACTGGGGGCGTGTGAATGGAGCAACAGCTTATGCTTTAAAAGCTCGTGCTTTACTTTATAAGGCTTCAGCTCTCAATAATCCTACAGGAGAGCAGTCTTGGTGGCAGGCTGCCGCACAAGCTGCGCAGGATTTTATTGATAAAAATGCGCAACAGTCTAATCCTTATCAGTTATATACTACAGGAAATCCTGAAAATGATTATTATGAATGTTTTACTACCAATCCGGTATATAATAATGAAATCATTTTGTCTCGTTCAGTGTGGAATACAAACAAAGTGGAGCAAGTCTTCTTACCTGTTGGTTTCACTGGAAAATTTTCGGCTGCAGGTCGTACAAGTCCAACTCAGAACTTTGTAGATTGTTTTGAGATGTTAGATGGGAAACGAATTGATGAAGGAGGTGGTGATTATGCTTATAATGCACAGAATCCGTATGTGAATCGTGATCCACGTTTGGCTCAGATTGTTTTCTATCAAGGTATGACATGGGGTAGTGCAAAAGATAATGAACAACGTAAATTGGACATGCGTACGGATGGAGGGAAAGATTATTCAGCCTCTATGGGAGGAACTTGTACAGGATACTATTTGAAGAAATTTGTAAATAATATTTCTTGCCAGAATCCTACTAACTATCCTCATTCATGGATTATTTTCCGTTATGGAGAGGTTCTGTTAAATGCTGCTGAAGCTTATTGTGAAGCTGGTAATCTGGACAAGGCAAAACAATATATTAATGAAATTCGTGATCGTGCCGGTATGCCTCATTATGAATATACAGACCAGACAGAATTACTAAAACGTATTCGTAATGAACGTCGTATTGAATTAAGTTTTGAGGATCATCGTATGTGGGACTTGCGCCGCTGGCGGGCATACGATAATGTAACGGCTTCAGAAGAACAGTCTAAGCCTTATTATGAACAATTGTTGAATTTGTATGGCGTAGAAATCTCAGGAACGGAAGCTGCTCCTGTTTACCAGTATGGACCAGCGCGTTCTGCACAGAATGGAGGGGTAATAGAGACACGTGTGTTCAATATCCCGAAAAATTATCTGTTCCCGATACCTGATTCTGATGTCAAAATGGCTCCTAACTTGAAGCAAAACCCAGGCTGGGAAATAACCGGAGAATAATCAGCATGAAGATTTTAATAAAAAGAATGGTTATATGAATATAAAAAATGCATTGAAATATGTTTTCGTCGGACTAGCTTGTGTATTGAGTGCATGTAGCGACGAAGAAAATGGAGTGAGCATTGGCAATATGTCTTTAGAGAAGCCTTCTGTTTCAAATGTGACATATAAGTCGGTAGATGTTTCAGCTCAAGTAAAAGATCCTTCCTCTTATATATTGAAACGAGGAATATGTTATGGAACAGAAGCTTCTCCCACCATTGAGAATCAAATTGTAGAAGTGGAAGGAAGCGGTAGTGATATCAATGTTGTCTTAAGTGGACTGACGGAAAGTACGACTTATTATGTACGTGCTTTTGTAACTGTGCTTGATAATGAACCCATGTATTCGGAGGAGGTACAAGTGACTACTCTTGCGGCTACTTTGGATGATAAACTTGCAGACTATGTAGCGCCTGATTATGAAGACGATTATACTTCTATTGCAGGATGGGATAAGCGGAATGAGTGGAACCTGGCTAATGTACATGACCCTTCTGTAGTGTTGGCTGATGACGGCTATTATTATATGTATCAGACTGACGCTTCGTATGGTAATGCACATGACGGACATGGGCACTTCCATTGTCGTCGCTCTAAAGACTTGGTCAATTGGGAGTACATGGGAGCTACTATGCAGGAGGCTCCGGCATGGGTAAAAGAGAACCTGAATGCATATCGTGCAGAAATGGGCTTGGAGCCAATAGAGTCTCCCTCTTATGGTTGTTGGGCTCCTGTAGTACGTAAGGTAAAAACAGGTCTGTATCGTATGTATTATAGTATTGTGGTGAATCATTACATTAAGACTGGTAAACCGCAACTTGTTACGGATGAAAATTTTGACGGTTCTTGGACAGAACGTGCTTTTATTGGTTTGATGGAAACTTCAGATCCGGCTTCTAATGTATGGGAAGACAAAGGTATGGTAGTCTGTTCATCTTCAGACCGGGGAATGAATGACTGGAGCCGGCCTAACCTGAATAACTGGGATGCGTATTTCTATTTTAATGCTATTGACCCTACTTATTTAGTTGATAAGGATGGCACCCATTGGTTGATTTATGGTTCTTGGCATAGTGGTATTGCAGAAGTGGAATTAAATCCGGAGACGGGTTTGCCTAAAACAAGTTTAGGAAAGCCTTGGGGGATTTCTACGTGGAATACAAATACTTACGGAAAGTTGATAGCACGCCGTGGTACCTCTCGCTGGCAGGGCTCGGAAGGTCCGGAAGTTGTGTATAACCCAGAAACAGGTTATTATTATATGTTCCTTGCTTATGGGTCATTAGAGGTAGAATATAACACTCGAGTAGTACGTGCTCGGAGTATGAATGGACCTTGGTTGGATATAAATAATAATGATGCAGCGTACGGTATCCAGGCAGAACCTGTAGTAACTCATCCTTATAAATTCAGTAATAGCTATGGATGGGTGGGTATTTCTCATTGTGCAGTGTTTAATGATGGCAATGGAAACTGGTTCTATTCTTCACAAGGACGTTTACCCGAAAATGTACCGGGAGTTAATAAATCTAATGCGGTAATGATGGGACATGTACGTAGCATCCGTTGGACGGAAGACGGGTGGCCTTTGGTTATGCCTGAACGCTATGGAGCTGTTCCTCAGGTTCCTATTACAGAAGGAGAATTGATTGGTGATTGGGAAATGATTCAAATGTCTTCTAATCATCCGGGGCAGCAATATGCTTCTGCAATTATGACTCTTTCTGCAGATCATAAAATTACAGAGGGTACTTGGAAAGGTGGTAGCTGGAGTTATGATGCAGAGAATCAGGTTTTAACAGCTAATGGCGTAAAACTGTATTTACAGCGTGAAGTAGACTGGGAAATGATTCCTCGTACACCGACTATTGTATTTGCTGGATATCATCAAAGTAACGGTGTTTGGCGTACAGATTGGGGAAAGAAAGTACAGTGACTTATAATATGTTAGTTTGGACGCCTTGTAGATAAGGAATTCTTGTTTGCAAGGCGTTTCTTTTGTGTATAATATCGTGATTAGGATTATGAAACACATCATTTTCTCATTTTGTTTGTTTGCAGCAGCAAGCGCAGCTTACGCTTCTTCTCCTAAGAAGTCGTCGGTCATTCCAACCAGCAAAGTCATGACCCATGACCCAGTGCTGGCTAAGCAGGGTGATACCTATTACCTCTTTGCTACCGGACAGGGAATTTCCGTGATGTCTTCAAAGGATTTGCAGAACTGGAAGTTTGAAAAACCGGTATTCGAGGAGGCACCGCAATGGGCGGTAGAAACCGTAAAAGGTTATAACGGACACACGTGGGCACCGGATATTATTTTCCATAACGGACTTTATCATTTGTTTTATTCATGTTCGGCATTTGGAAAAAATACTTCCGCTATCGGTCATGCTACGAATCCTACACTCGACCCTTCCAGTCCTGATTTCAAGTGGACAGACCATGGAAAAGTAATTCAGTCGGTACCTAACCGGGATATGTGGAACGCCATTGATCCCAATATCATTATTGATGAAAACGGTACACCCTGGATGAATTTCGGCTCATTCTGGGATGGCATCAAGATGGTAAAACTGACCCCTGATATGAATGGAGTGGCCCAGCCGGAAGAGTGGTATTCACTTTCTCGCCGTCAACGAACCTTTAATCTGGACGAAGAGAATGCGGGTGACGGAGCGGTTGAGGCGCCTTTTATCATGAAGCACGGTGATTATTATTACTTGTTTGTGTCATTTGACTATTGCTGTAAGGGCTTGAAAAGTGATTATAAAGTCATGGTCGGACGTTCGAAGACTGTCACAGGACCTTATTTAGACAAAGACGGAAAAGCTATGAATAAGGGAGGTGGTTCATTAGTGATTCAGGGAAACAAGGACTATGCCGGAGTAGGCCATAATGCAGCCTATCATCTGGACGGGAAGGACTATTTTATCTCTCATGCCTACTCTGTGGCAGAAGAAGGAGCCCCCAAATTGATAATTCGTGAAATGACCTGGACACCTGACGGATGGCCGGTTGTCAACTTCTAAAAGTGATGCTTGCAGGGATGCCGCAGGGAGTATTTTCCTCCTGGGCGGCATCTTTTTTGTGTCGATATTGCATGATTTGTGATAGCTTTTTAGCGAAAATTTTATTGTTGATTTCACACCTAATCTCTATTTTTGCCTTGATTAGTAATTATTTGGAAAAACACCTATGAAAAAACAAGTATTTTTTGGCACATTGGCGTTATTAGCCTCTCAGGCATTTGCCCAGCAGGCAGTGGTCACCGGCCCTGATGCTCGTTTGAAACTCGACTTTCAGTTGCAGGATGGCAAGCCTGTCTATTCGGTGACCTACGATGGAAAGACCGTGCTGGAGAACTCTCCTCTCGGCTTTGTATCCAATATCGGCGACTTCAGCCGTCAGATGAGCTTTGTCGGCCAGCAGGCGGATAAGGTGGAAAAGACGTACACGCAGGACCGTATCAAGTGTTCTACGGTAAATTATTCTGCCAACAAGCTGACTGTAACCCTTGAAAATGTCGACAAGAAGAAACTGGACATCGTGTTCCAGTTGAGCAACAACGACATTGCTTTCCGCTACGAGATGCCTCAGTATGGCGAAACGGCCTGTATGGTGATTGAAAGGGAAGCGACCGGCTTTGACTTTCCTTCTACTACTACCACGTTCCTTTCTCCGCAGAGTGACCCGATGATCGGCTGGATGCGTACCAAACCGAGCTACGAAGAGGAATATGTGCCCGATGAACCGGTGGCTACCCCTTCCAAGTACGGTGAAGGCTATACTTTCCCGGCACTGTTCCATGTAGGCGACAACTGGGCGTTGGTATCCGAGACCGGTGTACGCAGTCTGTATTGTGCTTCTCACCTGAGTGATGCTACTAAAGACGGTCTTTACAGTATTGCTTTCCCGAATCCGGGTGAGATGAACGGTCTGGGTTCTTCTACTCCGGGACTGGCTCTGCCGGGTGTCACTCCCTGGCGTACGATTACGGTGGGCAGCGGGCTGAAGCCGATTGTGGAGACTACCGTTCCGTTTGATGTGGTGGAACCGCTGTATGAGCCTTCGCAGGAATATAAGTTCGGCCGTTCTACGTGGAGCTGGATTATGTGGCAGGACCCGAGTATCAACTACGATGACCAGATTCGTTTCATTGACCTGGCCAGTGAAATGGGTTATGAATATACGCTGATTGACGGAGGCTGGGAAAAGAACATCGGACGTGACCGCATGGAAGAGCTGTTCAAGTATGCACACCAGAAGAACGTGGATGTATTCGTGTGGTACAACTCCAACGGTTACTGGAACGACGCTCCGCAGGATGCCAAGCAGTGCATGAGCAATTCAGTTGCCCGTAAGAAAGAGATGAAATGGCTGCAGAAGTGCGGTGTGAAGGGCTTGAAGGTGGACTTCTTCGGCAGTGACAAGCAGCAGATGATGGGCTTGTATGAAGATATTCTGACTGATGCCAACGAATACGGCCTGATGATAATCTTCCATGGCTGTACCATCCCACGCGGCTGGGAACGCATGTATCCCAACTATGTGGGCAGTGAGGCAGTACTGGCTTCTGAAAACCTGATATTCAACCAGCATTTTGATGATATGGAGGCTTATAACGCCTGTTTGCATCCGTTTATCCGCAATACCATTGGCTGTATGGAGTTTGGCGGTACGCTGCTGAACAAGCGCCACAATCGTACGAATGACGGAGGTACCATCCGCAAGACGACGGACGTGTTCCAGCTGGCTACGGCGGTGTTGTATCAGAATCCGATTCAGAACTTTGCCCTGGCTCCGAACAACCTGACGGATGCACCGGCACTGGCCATCGATTTCATGAAGGAAGTACCGACCACCTGGGATGAAACGGTGTTCCTTGACGGCTATCCGGGCAAATACTGTGTGCTGGCCCGTCGCCACGGCGATCGCTGGTATGTGGTGGGCGTAAATGCGCAGAAAGAACCTTTAAAGTTGAGCTTGAACCTGCCGATGTGGGAGAAAGGCGAAACGGTTTCCTATTATCTGGACGACAAGAAACGTCAGCCGCAGTTGGAGGAACTGAAAATCAAGAATCCGGTAGAAGTGAAAGTCGTAATCCAACCGGATGGAGGTATTATTCTGACAAAATAGTTTGAGGAGTTTTCAAAAGAGAAAAAGCGTGATTTTTTAGTGGAAATCACGCTTTTCTCTTTTTAATTTATAACTTTGCATCCTAACTCATTGAATTATGGAGAATAATCAACTTTTTATTTACAATACACTGACCCGCAAGAAGGAACTGTTCGTGCCTTTGCATGCTCCTCATGTGGGCATGTATGTGTGTGGTCCTACCGTATACGGTGACGGACATTTGGGACATGCGCGTCCTGCCATTACGTTTGATATTGTGTTCCGCTACCTGACTCATTTGGGCTACAAGGTGCGTTATGTGCGTAACATTACAGATGTGGGCCATCTGGAGCATGATGCAGACGATGGTGAAGACAAGATTGCCAAGAAAGCACGTCTGGAACAGCTGGAGCCGATGGAAGTGGTGCAGTATTATCTGTTGCGTTACCACAAGGCAATGGAAGCATTGAACGTGTTGCCGCCCAGCATCGAGCCGCATGCATCCGGACACATCATCGAGCAGATTAAGCTGGTGGAAGAGATTCTGAAAAACGGATATGCATACGAAAGCAAGGGCTCTGTGTATTTTGATGTAGCGAAGTACAACAAAGATCATCACTATGGTGTGTTGTCAGGACGTAACCTGGATGATGTGCTGAATACGACCCGTGAACTCGACGGACAAGATGAAAAGCACAATCCGGCCGATTTTGCTTTGTGGAAGTGTGCACAGCCGGAACACATCATGCGCTGGCCGTCACCATGGAGTAATGGTTTTCCGGGCTGGCATTGCGAGTGTACCGCTATGGGACGCAAATATTTAGGTGAAACTTTCGATATTCACGGAGGAGGAATGGACCTGGTGTTCCCGCATCATGAATGTGAAATTGCACAGGCTGTGGCTTCAGAAGGTCATCAGATGGTACGTTACTGGATGCATAATAACATGATTACCATCAACGGACAGAAAATGGGTAAGTCATTAGGTAACTTTATCACGCTGGATGAGTTCTTTACAGGCTCTAACAAGTTGCTGACTCAGGCTTATTCACCGATGACCATCCGTTTCTTCATCCTTCAGGCACACTATCGCAGTACGGTGGACTTCAGTAACGAAGCATTGCAAGCTGCTGAAAAGGGATTGGAACGTCTGTTGGAAGGTGTGAAGAATTTGGACCGCATCACTCCGGCGAAAGCTACTTCAGGCATCGAACCGAAAGGCCTGCGTGAGAAATGCTACGAGGCTATGAACGACGATTTGAATACACCGATTGTTATTTCTCATCTGTTTGATGCAACCCGTATGATTAATACGGTGATTGACAAGAAAGCGACTATCAGCGCCGAAGATTTGGAAGAACTGAAGAGTGTGTTCCATCTGTTCGTGTTCGATATTCTTGGTCTGAAAGCGGAAGCTGAAAACAATGCAGCACGTGAAGAAGCTTACGGAAAAGTAGTCGACATGCTGTTGGAACAGCGTATGCAGGCTAAGGCCAACAAAGACTGGGCTACAAGCGATAAGATTCGTGACAACCTGGCTGCTTTGGGATTTGAAGTGAAAGACACCAAGGATGGTTTCACTTGGAAATTAAACAAGTAATCGAATAGTGATTCTTATAAAAAAGGAAGGGGTACCGGTTGTTCCGGCACCCCTTTTCTTGTAGTATATCTGTGTTATTTTTTCACAGGAATTTCAATGCGTTTCCCGTCTGCCTGTACGGCGTAAAGTTTGGCATTTCCCAGTTCCACTCCTGCTGGGATATCATAGCTGAACATGTTGAAGAAGTATACCAGTTCTCCTTCTGCACTGTTTTTACGTAATTCAAATGCTACGGCATTTTCTCCATTCTCAACGGTATATTTCCGTCCGGAAACTGTATAGGCTATGTTCGGACTGACGGCTTTTACTTCTCCTTCAAACTGAGTGTAATATCCGGTGTCCGAAGGTTTCGTGTCAAGTCCGGTATCTCCTGCCTTACGGTCTTCAATATACTGGAAAGCATGTTTGGGTTTCGGGAATTTTTTCATGAAAGTCTTGGCTTCCTGAATCATTTCTTCCGTTACCTTATATTTCCAGGTACCGTACTGTTCAATCGTGTCTTCTCCTGGGATAAAGAAACCCCACAAATCGAAGAAGTCAGTCAAATCTTCTCCGGCAGCTTCGCTGGCTTTCATGGCAAATTTGAGTTGTGCACCTCCTGGGTCACTCTCGGTAATCCGGTCTTCACGCAGCAATTTGAATAATGTCTGCCAGAACTTAGGATTATGTCCGCAACGATGGTAGTAATTCCACAGCTGCCAGTTCATGCGCATGTGTATTTCTGTGTCTTCTCCCTGATGGGTGGCATCTCCCATATTATACCACGCTTTTTTGCGTACGAAACGGGAATCTGCCAAATCATTCAGTTCACTTCCTCTGGAGCAATATTTCCCCAGTTTGTACAGAATGTAGTTAGAGAACAGATTGTTCGATGATTCCGTACTGCCCGGCCAGTTGATAGCAGCCTGATGGATGTGGCCTATTTCATGTGCGGGGCCCCAGGCATTGTCCTTGTTGGCCATTACATTTTCTTTCAGCAGGATATTGTTCAGGTAGGTGTATACGAAGCCGATGCAATAGTCTGTAGCCCACATGTAACTTCCTTCCGGCGAGATGGCAAAAATATGGTTGTTGACTTGTGAAGGACGTACATCTTCAATACCCATCAGCTCTTGTTCCCATCCGATAATGTCATCCCATAAGTTGATGGCCGATAGTATCTGGTTGGGCACAAACTCCTGCATCTTGGCTGTGTGGAAATAGAACATGATACGTTCGCCACGTACGCAGAAATATTTATGCGTTGCTTTTTTCAGTAATTCCGCATATTTCTCATCGGTCTTATGTTCTTTCAGGTCGAAGAATCCGGTGACTTTTCCGCTTCCCATTGGGATATGGATTTTAACGGGCTGGGCATCGGGAGAGGTCAGGTCGGTGTTGTACATCACAAACAGTTGGCCTTCTTTGCGCATGGTCAGTTTGTTGATGCCCGGAGATAAGAAATACACTTCACCGCTCACGTTGGTCTGTTTATATTCTTCTCCGCTTTCCCAGATGCTTTGTAGCGATATTTGCTGTCCGTGAGTGTCGCCTACCAGTACGATGATTTCATCTCCTTGCTGAACCGAGATGCCAGTCGGGTTGTCCAGGTTACTGTATTTCTTGGTCATTAATTTAGTAGCCCATTCTTCCGGAATACTATAAGGAGCATATTCCCGGATACGGAATTCCTTTTCGTGTGGGTCGTACGTATTATTCTGTAATGCTTTGGCCAGACGGACAAAATAATCGGGAAGCGCATTGATTTGTTCGTCGGTAACTCCTTCTTTCAGCGCACTGCAAGTAACGTCACTGAAGACGGTGAGCAAGGTATTTTCCAATGTGTTTTCCTGATTATAGCGGTAGAACTCCATTTCATCGCAGCTTACGAAGTTGCCTGCACCCGATTTCACTTCAAACTTGATACCGGTTACTTTTTGGGTAGTCTTGAAAGAAATCTTTGAAGGAGCATTCTGCATACGGAAATTGTATGTGCCATATTTTGTCCAGTTGGAATGTCCTTCATCTGTAGCAATCAGCAGGTCGAGTTCCCCAAAATTTCCATTTCCGGCACGAGTGTAATAAATCAGGTAGTCAATATCGGCACCTCCCTGGAAATAATACTCCAGTGTGACCGGGAAATTGGCCGACTGTCCCCAAACTGAATGATAAGGGTTGGCCCCATCAGCCGAGAATTTGCCATCCCAGGTATTTTCAATACCTTGTCCTGGCTGGAATTCGCTGGCTTTTCCTCCAGAAGGCTGCACTTTGATGTCTTCGCTGAGGACGATATCGGACGAGCCATATTGGGTCACGTTGAGGATATAGTTCTGTACGGGAGACAGAAGCTTGACCACCGCTGTTCTACGCTCCCCAGAGGTGTTGGCCGTAGCAGAAATTTTGAGGCTTGCTCCCTGCGAAGCATCTTCTTGGGTAGACAGGAAAAGCCAGTTGGCTTCACTTTCGGCTTTCCAGTCGTTCAGTGACAGATTGTTTTTGATAAGGATGATTTTATTTTCCGGAGTACTTCCGAATTCCTGGTTCATGTCTGCCTCCTCAATGGAAAAGATACGGTCTTTGAGATTTTCTTTCTCTTTACATCCCGAGGAAGAAAGTATCAGGAGCAACAGCATCGTGAAAGACGCGAAAAATAATTTCTTTTTCATGGTGATAAGGGTTGGGGTAGTTAAAAGAGGAAGGAGTATAGGTTGGTTCTCCTTCCTCTTTCTTTGAGTGAATGTGTAAAGAATTAATTACCGTACAGTGTGAGCTCTCCCAAGTTGAACCAAGAGCCTCCTCCACTGGTCATGGAGCCTGCGGTACTTGTCAGCACGGCGAAACGGAAATGAGAGAATGGGTTGGCTGCACGATAGATAGGAGAGGAATACTGCTGGTTTGCACCTGTAGGAAGTCCGCTTTTAATCTCTCCCAGTTCAGTCCAGTCATTACCGTCTACGCTGGTAAACAGCTTGATGTGGGTCGGGGCCGCATTTCCGTTTTCAAAGCGGGTCCAGTAGTCCAGCTTGATGGATTGGATAGGAGCAGTCAGTGTCACATCAATGTAGTTGCCGTAAGTGGCATTTGTCACTGGTGTACCCCAGTTGGAGTGGAAATGCAGGCCGGCTCCGAGTCCGTCAATCAGACCGGTAAGTCCTGTTCCGTCGCCGTCGGCAATGGAGTTGGTCTTAAACTGGTCTGCCTTCAGCACCAGCTTGTCTGGAGAGTAAGAAACTCCCAACAGGACGGTTTTCTGAGAGGCTTTGATTTCCATGCCTTCCACGTTAGGATTGGAAATGGTAAGAGGAAGGATATATTCTCCCATTTGCATGGCATCCCGGTTGAAAGTGACTTCCATGGTGGCGGTAGTGGCCGCTTCGGCAAAAGTTACCACGCCATTGTCGGGCAGGGTGTATGCGTTTGCCGGAAGTTGCTGGTAACGGTTGCCGTTCTGTGCATTGTATTTCTGGAAAGCCTCTATCGCTTCATCGTTGCAAGTGACGCTGCATTTCAATCCCCAAGCGTTTGGAGTGGGCAGGGCCAGTTCCACCGTATGGGTCTGTTTGGCTTCTCCCTTGGAAGTGAACTGGACGGCACTTACGAATCCGGCACTGGTCAGTTCGAGTGAAGGAGCCTTGATGTCAGGGGCAATGATGAGCAGGCTGTCGTGTACGGAAGCTCCGTTTCCGTGGAGCAGCAAGGGCAAGGCATATTTCTGTCCGTGATTGCTCTCCTGCAGTTTCGAGATTTCTCTTGTTTTCAGCACAACGTTTATTATTTTGTAGCGTTCCTGTGCGGAAAATTGCAGTTCCTCATTGGGAAGTGAATAATATTCTGCAGGCAGATAAGCATATTTCAGCGCGTTGTTGGTGCAATAGGCCTGGAAAGCTTCTGCGGCCATCGGGACAAGTGTTCCGTTGGCGGGTACATCCCCCTTGCTTCCGGTTTTCATGATGGAAACCGGAGTGGTTCCTTCTGCCTCGGTAGTATATAATTCTGTGTTACGGATGCCTGCATCCTTGATGTTCAATACGCAATGGTATTGCGCAGGGAACAGTTCGTCATATTTTTCGCAGCTGGATAGGGCCAATGTGCCTCCTAAGACACATGCAGCCCCAAATATATGGTGTAATTTCATATTAGATACTTATTTAATAACCTGGTGCTTGAATGAGTTGTGGATTCTTGTAAACTTCATTTTCAAAAACAGGAAGGAAATACATTCGGTTAGTCCATTTGAAGTCCTGACTGATTACTACCGGGGTGTTGAATTCTTCGAAAGAAGGATCAAGCTTGCTCATGGCGTTGAGCCCTCGGCGTACGCCTGCCGACATATATTCTGGAGCAATCATCCAGCGGCGTATGTCATAGTAGCGGTGTCCTTCTCCCCACAGCTCAACGAAACGTTCGTTCTGTACCCATTTCATAATCGGCATGTCGTCTGTCACGTCACTGGTGGTAAGTTCTCTGATACCGGCACGTTTGCGAACGATGTTCAACTGCGCTAATGCTTGGGGAACTTCATCCAGGGCGGCGTAGCATTCTGCCAGATTCAGGTACAACTCTGCCATACGGATAAGAGGTCTCGGCTTGTCCTGCTTTTCTTCTGCGCTGGCTGTCCATGCGAAGGTAGGCTCAATAAACTTCTGCGACAGATATCCGGTCACGCAGTTGTCGCGGTTAAACAAGGACGGATTGTAGCCGTGAAGTTCCGAATTGCGCATTTCCAGTTTCAAAGGTTGTCCGCCATAAATACGGCTTCCCATGTCGCCGCCGTCAAAAGCAATCCAGGCATAGAAGCGAGGCTCACGGCGGGTGTTCAGCTTGATAATGTCACTGCGGTCGGTTACCCCTGCGCTCTGGTACCATTCCGATTGCGGGTAGAACTGATTGTCTTTTTCAATAGGTACTCCGTTCTCGGTGTAGAAACGCTCCACTGTATTTAGCGTGGGCGATACACCCGAATATCCGGCTTTCCAGGTTCCCTGATTGTTCTTGATGACACGATGTGGAAGAGAACCGATAATCATGGTTCCCTGATTAGCCAGTCCCCAGATGGTTTCACGGTTACCTTCTTTATAGCGTGTGGTCACCACGTATCGCATCAGCTGTACGCGTTCCATGAACTCTTTGTCCTTGTCGGCCGTTCCGCCTTCTGCGCTTTTGAAAGGAACAAACGGGAGAGTGAGTCCGGCCTGCTGGTATAGTGACTGTGCATCTTCCAGACTGAACAGTTTGTGGCCGGCTGCTTCTGCAGCAGTAATGGCTTCCTGGCAGGCAGCCTTGGCAACTTCCCATTTCTTGCGGTCATATTTTAGGCTGATGAGTTCTTTTCCATATCCCGGAGTCTCAAAATTTGTGTTCTCCCAGTCTTTGTAGGGGAAGCTTCCATTGAACAATGGAGAAGCTGCATAGACGAGCAGGCGTGCTTTCAGGGCCTTGGCCATGACAGAAGTGGCTCTTCCCCATTCGTCTCCGGTGCGGGTAGCCGGGAGCTGTCCGTCTTCGCATACTTCATCGAATTTCTGGCAAATCCAGTCTTTTACATAGTCGAAGTGCATACGTCCGTTGTATTCTGATTCAGGAGTGGCCTGATCAATGTATGTATCGGTAATGGGGCATGGACCGTAGGCAACCAGTGTAACCATGTGGTAGTAAGCCAGCAGGAAGTTCGCTTCAGCAGCCCAGGCTCTTTTCTGCTCATCAGTCACTCCTCTTGCATGAGGTAATTGCTGGAGGAAAAGCAGGCACTGTCCGATAAACCGATAGTTGCTGCCCCAGCTCCATCCGTCGGCAATGTTCGTCGGAAGGTTCAGGTCCCAGGTTATTTTCTGTGAACCGGTGTTCCACAATGGAGGAAGCACATATTCATCGGCACCGGCTTCTACCGTTTGATAGTCGAAAGGATTTCTTATACCTCCGTAGCAGGAGAACAGGAATCCGAGGGTTGATTCCGGATCTTTGGTCGCATCCGGTAAAGAAGCTTGTTCGGGCGGTACCACATCCAGGTAATTACATGAGGTGGTTCCTCCACATAAAGCCAGTGAAAGCAAGGCTATTTTTCCTATATTTTTTAAAGTCTTCATCGTAATTAGATTTTTAGAATGTTAACTGTAATCCGATATTAAACGTTCTCTGTAAAGGATAACTGTTCCATGCCAGTTCGGGATCCCATAATTTGAACGGGCTGAATACGAACAGGTTGTTCCCGCTGAAGTACACGCGGGCATGCTTGAAACGGTAGCCTATTTCCAATGTCTTGAAGCGGATGAAGTTACCGTTTCTCATCCAGTAGGTACTGGGCTGGGTGTTGTTGGCTGTCTGTGCATCAGTCAATCCCAGGCGTGGATAAGCCGCATTGGGGTTCGGGTTGGCTTCTGTCCAGTAATCATTGGCAATGAACTGCATGACGTTGTAGTCATTTTGTCCAAACGGAGTAATTCCACTGATCATGAGTGTACGCATGGCTGAACCGTTGAAGAACACGCCGAAGTTGAAACCTTTGTAGTCGATGTTCATGCCAAGTCCGTACTGAATGCGCGGCATGTTACCGTATTCTGAAATCATGACCTTATCTTCCGTATTGATGATGCCGTCACCGTTCACGTCGCGGTATTTCACGTCGCCCACCATTGCGGTACTTCCTAAGTTCTGTGTCGGGCTGTTGTCTATTTCTTCCTGGCTTTGGAAGAGTCCTTCCGCAATGTAACCGGTCTGGTGGCTCAAAGGTTTGCCGGTCACGGTCTGCCATGTATATGGATAGAGCGGCTCATCGTAGTCTACGTATTTGTTTTGGGTGTAGGTAAAGTTTCCTTGGAAATCTACAGCCAGGTCTTTGTTGAACTGCTTGCGATAGTTCATGCTCAGTTCATATCCCCAGTTGTCTACCTTTCCTTTGTTGCTCCAGGGTTTGGCGGAGTCGTATCCTAACGATTGTGGCCATGCTTCGCGGTGCAGCAGGATGTTGTAACGTTTGTCGTAGAAGAAGTCGAATGTCAGGCTCAGGCAGCGGAACAATTCCATGTCGAAACCGAGGTCGAGTTTTTTCACGCGTTCCCATCCGGCATTCTGCACAGCATACTGAGTAACAATCGGACCGTATTTGCTGACATTCAGGTCTTCACCGAAAGTCGCTCCCGGACGCTTGTTGCCCGTTACCTGTACCTGATCGATATACAAGAAGTGAGGTGAGCCTTCAGGACCGGTTTCGTCACTACCTACCAGACCGTAAGAGCCTCTCAGTTTCAAAGAAGATACGACCTTGCTGAGTGGGGCAAAGAATTTTTCATTGGATACCACCCATCCTAAAGAGATAGCAGGGAAGAATTCAAAGCGGTCACCTTTGGCCAGACGTTCGGTTCCGTTGTAACCGAAGTTGATTTCAGCAAGGTAACGCTGGTCAAAATCGTAGGTGAAGCGCCCGGAGAATCCCTGGTTGCGGTTGGGTAACACGGCATTCCGGTATTCACGTTGCATATAGAGCAGCATACCCCCTACGTTGTGTTTTCCGAAACGACGCTGATAGTCGAGGGTAAATTGCAGGAAGAATGTGTTGTCTCCGTCTTTCGTGATGTCCGACTGTGCGATATAGTCTGTTCCACTTGTGCCTAATCTTTCCAGTGTATATTCTCCTGTGGAAGGATTGAAACTTCCGTCTTTAATTCGGTAGTAGTAGGGCTCAATGGTGCGGTTATACCAGTTGGACGACCAGTTTTTGAAGTTTACCAATGCCGTAGCGCTCAGTCCCTTGGTGATGAAATCAAGCTGCTGGCTTACCTTTAATGAGGTGTTCAAGGTGTTTTCCTGAGTTTGTTTGTAAGAAGAGAGCATGTAGGCGTACGGATTGGTGCGTAAGTTGTCACCACTCAGAATGGCATTACCGAACCGTATGTGCGTATCGCCTTCCTGAGCCGGGAACGTGACAGGGAAGTTGATAGGATTGGTGGTCAGGGCCATATTGAACAAGTCGGATGTATTGTAGTTGGGACCCTGATTGTTTCGTATCTGCGCATTCATTCTCAGGTCTACGGTCGTGGTAGAGGTTAACTTATATTTGATGTTGTTCTGGAAGTTGTAACTCCAGTTGTTGATGTTGTTGTTATAGGAGTATACCTTTCGGGTGTTCAGCAATCCGGAATCGTGATTAGCCTGGATACTCATATAGTAAGTTGCTCTGGAACCACCGCCCTGCACGTTGATGTTGGCACGCTGGCTCATGGCCATGTTCTTGAAAATTACGTCATTCCATTTTACGCTGGGATACATGTAAGGGTTTGTACCCAGACGGGTATTTTCTATTTGTTCCTGAGTATATTTCGGAGTGATGCCCGGAGTGCGGGTTACCTGTGCTTCGTTGTACATTGTCATCCAGGTAGCACCGTCCACGAAGTCGGGGAAGTTGGTCATGACATTGAAAGCATTTTCTACAGTCACGTTAATCTGTGTACGTTCATTTTCACGTCCGGATTTGGTCGTAATCAACATTACACCGTTGGCACCACGGGCACCATAAATCGCGGTAGCAGAAGCATCTTTCAGAATAGAAAAGCTTTCAATGGTTTCTGCCGGAATGCTGTTCAGGTCGGCAGCTGAGATTTCTACATCGTCTAACATAATCAGCGGGGTTGCTCTTCCACCGAAGGTACCGATACCACGGATGTAGAATTCGGCGGCCTGTCCCGGCGCACCGCTGGAAGTCTTGGCGATGACACCTGCCAGCTTACCGGCGAGGGCATTGGTCAAAGAAGAAGTAGGAGTGACAAGGGATGAACCTTTTACACTGGTGATAGAACCAGTGACACTGACTTTTTTCTGCGTACCGGCACCGACTACTACAACTTCGTCCAGCATTTCATTGTCCGACTGTAGTTTCACGTTGATGACGCCGAGGTCGGCCACGGAAATCTCACGGGTTTTATAACCGATGAAGCTGACCACCAGGATGTCTTTGCTGGTAGCTTCGATAGAATAATTACCATCCAGGTCGGAAATGACACCGGTGCTTTTTCCTTTCAATACGATGTTGGCTCCGATGATAGGTGTTCCGTCCGAAGCATCGGTAATGGTACCGGTGATGGTTCGTTTTCTGGGACTTTGTGCAGTAGCCTCGATGTCTTTGGTTTCATGAAAGGAAACTGCTGGAAGGGGGCTTGCATCGAGTGTGGCACTGGACACAGCCCAGGAGGAAAGAGGTAGCATACATAATGCCAGTCCAAGTTTTTTTGTAAACTTGTTCGTTTTTCCTTGTTGCATGTCAGTAAAATTAAGGTTATTAAATTTAGGTATTAAGCTCTTGTGGAAGAGGGTTCAAGGTAAAAAAACAGTAGTAAGGCTGTAATAAGGTTATTCGGTCTTTATCTCTTGTGATTTTCAGGTTATAAGGTTAAATGATTAATCTTTTGATTATATGTTTTCAGTTAGTATTGATTCTTGGTTTTCTGTTTTCTGCTTTTCGCAAAAATATAGTAATGTGGCATATGAAAGAAATATTTTTTATTAATAAATGAAAAATAAAAAAATTAATCTGGGATGGGTAAGGTGTTTTGTACTGGAAATCAGTGGTTTATAGGAGTGTGGAAAGACAGTAAAAAAACGCAAGTGCGTTTGAACTAAAACGTCGAAGCGTTTTACACAAAACGTCCTTGCGTTTAAGGTCAAACGTAAAGGTGTTTTCCTCCAAGCGCAAGGACGTTTTTTCAGCAATGATTTTATGTGTATAAACTGTATATTTATCCGAAACAGATACCCATCCGTCGGCCTTGAACCACCAGGTCGTGGTCTTCCGTAACCAGTTTCAGCTTGCTGGCCACTTCACTCAGTGGAACAGACTCGATGGCATTGCCTTTCAGCGCTACCATCCGGCCAAACATTCCTTGGGCAATCAGTTCGGTGGCATGTCCTCCCATACGGGTAGCCAGGTTGCGGTCGTAGGCAGTAGGACTTCCTCCGCGCTGGATGTATCCCAATACAGTTTCGCGGGTTTCGAATCCCGTTTCGTATTCTATTTCTTCGGCAATGTATTGCGCAGCTTTTTTACCTCCGATTGTAGGAATTCCTTCTGCTACTACTACAATAGAGTAGGGCTTTCCTTTCTTCAGGCGGTTGATGATGGCGTCACCGATACGGTGAATGTCGAAAGGAATTTCAGGAAGCAGAATAATGTCGCCTCCTCCCGCCATACCGGAGTGAAGGGCAATCCATCCAGCCTTGTGGCCCATGACTTCAATGACCATGACACGCTGGTGGGCACTGGCAGTGGAATGCAGGCGGTCAATAGCGTCGGTGGCTATCGTTACGGCCGAATCGAAACCAAAAGAAACATCGGTTCCCCACACGTCATTGTCGATGGTTTTGGGAATGCTTACCACATTCACTCCCGCTTCAGCCAGTTTCGCAGCTGTTTTCTGCGTACCGTTTCCTCCGATGCACACGATGCAGTCCAGGCCGCGCTCGCGGATGGTCTGAAGCATGATGGCAGGTTTGTTTTCCGATACGGCACCCGCTTTTCTTTTGAACGGTTTTTCGCGTGAAGTACCAAGGATGGTTCCTCCCAGGTTCAGAAGTCCTGTCAGTGAGCTTTCGTCCAGCGGAACAATGTCATTGTCCAGCAGTCCCCGAAACCCACTATGAATTCCATAAACCTCCATCCCGTAATGGTTGATGGCTGTCTTGCATACCCCTCGAATGGTGGCATTGATTCCCGGACAGTCGCCTCCTGAAGTCAAGATTCCTATCTTCATGTTTTGCTGTATTAATAGATTGTGTGGTAAAGGTAAGAAAAAACTGTATATTTGTCATGAAGGAGGAAAAAATAATGTTCCTCTCTGCTGAATTAGGCAGAAAAAATCTACCTTTGCAAGCATCACATATAAGGATTTGAAATTTAGAAACCAATGAATTCAACCAAGTTAATAGGAAAAATATTTGTCCCCCGACAGAAGGAAATCGACCTTTATGGGACAAAGGCCGAAGAAATTCAGGCTCGTGTATTCCGAAAACTGATACATAAAGCTTCCGCTACAGAGTGGGGTATGCGGTATGATTATAATCATATCCAGGATTATACGGATTTTCAGCGTGTTCCGATACAGACGTACGAGGATGTGAAGGGATATGTGGACCGTATGCGTCACGGTGAAAGAAATGTGCTTTGGCCAGGGAAGGTCATCTGGTATGCCAAATCATCTGGAACCACTAATGATAAAAGTAAGTTTATTCCTGTCAGTCCCGACGGATTGAAGGAGATTCATTATCGAGGAGGAATAGATGCGGTTGCATTGTATCTTCGTGAAAATCCTGAAAGCCGTTTCTTTTCGGGAAAGGGCTTGATATTGGGAGGAAGCCATAGTCCGAACTATAACGTGAAGGATAGCTTGGTGGGCGATTTGTCGGCCATCCTGATTCAGAATATCAGTCCGCTGGTGAACCTGATTCGGGTGCCGAAGAAAGAGATTGCCCTGTTGAGTGAGTTTGAAGAGAAGGTAGAACGTATTGCCAGTACCACGATTCATCAGAATGTGACCAACATCTCGGGAGTTCCTTCCTGGATGCTGGCCGTGTTGAACCGCGTACTGGAAAAAACGGGAGCCAAGTATTTGAATGAGGTATGGCCTAATCTGGAGGTCTTTTTCCATGGAGGAGTATGCTTCACACCTTATCGTGAACAGTACAAGCAGCTTATTCCTACAGACAAGATGCATTACATGGAAACGTATAATGCCAGTGAAGGTTTCTTTGGCCTGCAAAGCGATTTGCACGATCCGGCCATGTTGCTGATGATTGACTATGACGTGTTCTATGAGTTTATTCCTTTGGAGGAAATCGATAAGCCGAATCCTACGATTGTACCTTTGTGGGGTGTGGAAGTAGGACGTAACTATGCGGTAGTAATCAGTACCTCCTGCGGTTTGTGGAGATATATCATTGGGGATACGGTGAAATTCACACAGAAAGACCCATACAAGTTTATTATCTCCGGTCGTACCAAGCACTTTATCAATGCTTTCGGTGAGGAACTGATGGTAGATAATGCAGAAAAAGGACTGGAAAGAGCTTGCAAGGAAACCGGTGCACAGGTACTGGAATATACGGCAGCTCCTGTCTTTATGGATGCCAATGCCAAGTGTCGTCACCAGTGGCTGATAGAATTCAGCGTGATGCCGGATTCGCTGGAGAAGTTTGCACAGGTGCTGGATACCGCGTTGCAGGAAATAAATTCAGATTATGAGGCCAAACGGCATAAGGACATTACCTTGCAGCGTCTGGAAGTAATCAAGGCTCGTGAAGGCCTGTTCCACGACTGGTTGAAACAAAAAGGAAAGCTGGGTGGCCAGCACAAAGTGCCTCGCTTGAGCAACAGCCGTGACTATATTGAAGAAATGTTGAAACTGAATAACTAAACTATATAGATGAAACCTATACCTAAATATATTGCTTTGTTGCTGGTCATTATCGGGTTTTATGCATGCGCGAGCACGGGGATGCCCGACGGGGGACCGTATGATGAAACACCGCCTAAGTTTGTGCGTGCTACGCCGGAACCCAATGCCACGAACAACAAGCGCAAGAAAATCTCCATTGAATTCGATGAATACATCAAGCTGGACAAGGCATCGGAGAAGGTGATTATTTCGCCTCCTCAGAATGAGGCGCCCGAAGTGAAGGTGAGCGGTCATCGGGTCCTGGTGGAATTTTTCGATACCCTTCGTGAAAATACCACTTATACGATAGATTTTGGTGATGCCATTGTGGACAACAACGAAGATAATCCGTTGGGTAACTTTGCATACGCTTTCTCTACAGGCGAGCATATTGATACGATGGAGGTATCGGGGACGGTGCTGTCGGCTGACAATCTGGAACCGGTAAAGGGTATTCAGGTAGGGCTTCATAAGAATTTGGAAGACAGTGCATTCGTGAAGCTTCCGTTCGACCGTATTTCACGTACTGACAGCCGCGGGCATTTTACCATTCGCGGGGTTGCTCCGGGAAAATACCGCATTTATGCCTTGATGGACGGTAACCAGAACTATTTGTTTGATTCGAAGACAGAGGCCGTTGCTTTCTTGGATTCGTTGGTGGTGCCCGACATGCGTCCGGATGTACGTCAGGATACCGTATGGAATGAGTTGGATACACTGGCTTATGATACGATTTACGAGGTGCATTATACACGTTTCTTGCCTGATAACCTGATTCTGCGTTCGTTCAAGGAAGAGAATCCGATGCAGTATCTGGTGAAGAGCGAGCGTGAACAGTTGAACCGTTTTTCTTTGTATTTCAGTGCCAAAGCGGATACGCTTCCTACCATCAAGGGATTGGATTTTGATGAGAAGGATGCATTTATCATCGAAAGTAATCCGCGTAACGATACCATTCGTTACTGGATTAAGGATACCGTGATGTGCGAACGTGATACGCTGACCTTCCAGATGGACTATCTGGCTACGGACACGTTGGGACAGCTTGTGCCGAAGACCGATACCTTGCGTATGGTGAACAAGATTGACAAGAAACGACGTATGGCCTTGGCCGAAGAAGCCATGAAGAAGGAAGAGAAAGAGCGGAAAAAACGTGCAAAGAAAGGTGATACACTGAAGGTGGAACCGAAATTCTTTGCGATGTCGGTGGATGCACCTTCCAGTCTGGATTTGAACCGGAACATCGTGCTGAAATTTGAGGAGCCGGTGGAACATATTGACACGGCGGCCATTCACATGGCTGTCAAGGTAGACTCGCTGTGGGAGGATATACCGTTTATTCTGATGGCAGACTCCGTGGTTCCCCGTCAGTATCAGATTCTGGCCGACTGGCAACCCGGACAGGAGTATCAGCTCAAAATAGACTCGTTGGGTATCAAGGGTATTTACGGACTCTATACCAACAAGGTGGAAAACCAGTTGAAAGTGAAGACTTTGGAAGATTACGGTACGCTGTATCTGAATATCGTAGGGGCAGGACCTCATGCCGTGGTGCAATTGCTGAACAGCAGTGATGGAGTGGTGCGGCAGCAGCCGGTGACGGACAAGAATACGTGTGACTTCTATTTTTTGCAGCCCAGCACGAAATATTACATCCGTCTGTTCAACGATGACAATAACAACGGGGTGTGGGATACCGGTAATTACGCAGAAAAGCGCCAGCCGGAAGAAGTGTACTACTTCCCGAAAGTGTGGGAAATGAAAGCCAACTTTGAGTTTGAAGAAACGTGGGACATACACGCTGTGCCGCTTGACAAACAGAAGTTGGACGAGATAAAGAAACAAAAGCCTGATGAGGCCAAGAAAATCAAAGACCGCAACAAGGAGCGGGCTCGTAAACTAGGAAGAACATGATAAGGAAACTGATTCTTTGCCTTTTCCTTCTGGTAGGAGGGATGGCAGCCAGCGCACAATGTGGTGCAGTGAATGATGCAATCAAGCCAGGAGAAACACTCTCTTATGAGCTGAAGTTTAACTGGAAATTCGTCTGGATTAATGCCGGATGGGCAAAGATGACGGTAAACGAGACGACTTATAACGGTCGTCCATGTTTGAAAACGGACTTGCAGTCGTACACCAACAAGAAGATTGACTTCTTCTTCAAGATGCGTGACACGCTGACCTGTATCACTTCGCAGGATTTGGTTCCTTTGTATTTCCGAAAGGGAGCGGAGGAAGGAAAACGCTACACGGTAGATGAGGTGAAATTCAGTTACCAGAACGGAAAGTGCATCGTCGATCAGCAACGCACCTTACGCGGTAATACGGACAAACATCATGACGAGATGCCGGTATGTGTGTACGATATGCTGAGTATCCTCTTGCAGGCCCGTTCGTATGACCCTACAGAGTACAAGCCCGGGCAGAAGATTCTTTTCTCTATGGCTACCGGAAGGGCAGTGGAAAAACAGACTTTGATTTATCGCCGTAAGGAGAATTATAAGGCTGAAAATGGGGTGACGTATCGTTGTCTGGTATTCTCGCTCGTAGAATATGTGGGTGAAGAAAAGAAGGAAAAAGAAGTCATTACCTTCTATATTACGGACGACCGTAATCACTTGCCGGTGCGCTTGGATATGTATTTGAACTTTGGTTCGGCAAAAGCCTTCCTGACCGATATTAAAGGCAATCGCCACCCGCTGACTTCCATTGTAAAGGAACGGTAAATGTAGAGCTTTCTTCCTTGAAGAGTTTTTGGGAAGGAGCAAGCAAAGGCATACAAAAAATCCTCAACTATTACTACGGGGTAGTTGAGGATTTGCTATAAGGTAATTTAGCAGTTACTACGGGGTAATCAAGCGATTACTACGTAGTAATTTTTGTTTCTTCATTGTCTGTTTCTGTCTCTTCTGTAAGCTGGAATGCCGCTTCTTCTGCTTCGGCAATAATCCGTTCCACGTCATCGTATTTCTCAGTAACAGTAGTTTCTTCTTTCACTTCTGTATCGAAAGATTCCGGGTTCTGCTCGTCTGCTTGTACGGGAAGAGTATCTGCTTCCGCAGTCAATGCATCGGTTGCGTCGGTTGAAGTCGGATTCTCCTCTGCAGCAGCTTGTTCTCGTGCGGCTTTTTCTGCAAAAATCGTGTCAATGAACTGCGGGTCATTTTTGATTTTGTTCAAGGTTTCATGAGCAGCTTCCTGCTGTGATTCTTTCTTGGAATATCCTTTACCTTGCCCAGCGGGAACCTGTTCTACCACGACCTGTGTTTCAAAGACCGGATTCTGTTGCTCGTCGACCGTCTGCTCCAGCAGGTTGAATTCAATGAGGAACTTGTTTTTCTGTCCCCATTCAATCAGTTTCGACTTGAAGTTGACTTCCTTCCGCGACAGCTTCTCCAGATTCAGATAGGGCTTGATAATGCGCTCTTCCATGAAGAACTTGCAGGTGGCGTACCCACGGTCCAGATAAATGGCTCCCACAAGCGCTTCAAAGGCATTACCACACATGTAGCTGTTGTGTGACGACTGCCGTGTGGTGTATTTTATCAGTTTGTCCAGTCCGATTTTTACGGCAATCTGGTTCAATGTTTCTCGTTGTACGATTTTAGAGCGTGTATTGGTCAGAAATCCCTCTCTTTTCCCCTCAAACCGTTTGTACACAATGTCGGCCACTACTGCATCCAGTATGGCATCTCCTAAGAACTCCAGGCGTTCATTGTTCAACAGTCTGCCTTTAGTTTTTACCGAAGACGATTTGTGCAGGAGGGCCTGCTGGTAGATTTCGATGTTTCGCGGATAAAATCCCAGTATTTTATAAAAACAAAGATAAGACTCCTTATCCTTTCGAAAAAGAAGTCTTATCTCATCTAGTATATTGCTAAACACAGTTTATTCAGTGTATTTTTTAATGATTACACATGCATTGTGACCACCAAATCCGAATGTGTTGCTCAATGCAGCACGTACAGTACGCTGCTGTGCCTTATTGAAAGTGAAGTTCAGGTTGTAGTCGATGTTTTCATCGTTGTCACCTTCTTCGTGGTTGATTGTCGGAGGTACAATATCATTTTTTACAGACAGTACGCAAGCAATGGCTTCTACACCTCCGGTTGCACCCAACAGGTGTCCAGTCATAGACTTGGTAGAACTGATGTTCAGTTTGTAAGCATGTTCGCCAAACAAATCCTTGATGGCTTTTACTTCAGAAACGTCGCCTACCGGAGTAGAAGTTCCGTGTACGTTGATATAGTCGATATCTTCCGGTTTCATTCCGGCATCTTCCAGAGCGCTCTGCATAACCAGTTTCGCACCCAGGCCTTCAGGATGAGAAGCTGTTAAATGGTAAGCGTCGCCAGATGCACCTGTACCGGCCAATTCTGCGTATATCTTCGCACCACGTGCTTTAGCGTGTTCCAGTTCTTCAAGAATCAAACATCCGGCACCTTCGCCCATTACGAAACCATCGCGGCTGGCACTGAACGGACGTGAAGCACGTGCAGTGTCGTCATTGCGTGTAGACAGTGCATGCATGGCATTGAAGCCGCCTACTCCTGCAGGGAAGATAGCTGCTTCGGCTCCACCTGTTACAATGATGTTGGCTTTTCCCAAACGGATATAGTTGAATGCATCAGCTATAGCGTTAGAAGAAGACGCACATGCAGAAGTAGTGGTGAAGTTAGGTCCGTGGAAGCCGTACATGATAGAAATCTGTCCGGATGCAATATCTGCAATCATTTTCGGAATAAAGAACGGATTGAATTTCGGTCCGAGGTCGTTTTTAGTCTTTTCGTAACCAGCGACTTCTTCTTCGAAAGTATGAATACCTCCGATTCCGACACCGAGAATCACTCCGACTTTGTTCAAATCTTCTTTTTCTACGTCGATACCGGCATCAGTTACCGCTTCTTTAGCTGCAACTACAGCATACTGAGTGTAAAGGTCCATCTTACGGGCTTCCTTACGGTCAATATGGTCAGCAGCGTTGAAGTTCTTCACTTCGCAAGCGAACTGAGTCTTAAATTTTGACGCATCAAAATGAGTAATAGGTCCTGCTCCGCTGACGCCGTTCAGGAGGTTGTTCCAGAATTCCGGAACAGTGTTACCCACTGGAGTCAACGCACCAAGACCTGTTACTACTACTCTTTTTAATTCCATAAAGGTAGAATTAAATTATTTTGCGTTAGCTTCGATGTAAGAGATAGCGTCACCTACAGTCTGGATCTTTTCTGCCTGATCGTCTGGAATAGAGATTCCGAATTCTTTTTCGAATTCCATGATCAATTCTACAGTATCCAAAGAGTCAGCACCCAGGTCGTTAGTGAAGCTAGCAGTTGCAACTACTTCTGATTCTTCTACGCCCAATTTATCTACGATAATTTTCTGTACTTTTGATGCGATTTCAGACATAATTCTAAGTTTTTTAAGTTTATAAATAATGTAATTTATTGATTTTTCGCTGCAAAGGAATAAATATTTCTGATTCTAAGCAAATATTCAGGCAAATAAATGCTTTTCCTTTGCACATTTTTATACATTCTGTGCACGTAAACTTGTTTTTTTTATGCCTTATTCCCTTCGTAAATGATAGTCGCCGCGCAGTTGTTCAAACAGCTCCGGGTGTGCACGCAATTCTTCGCAGTCCTTGTGTGGGTTATACAATTGAAGTACCCTCACATTCTCGTCCTGCGATAAGGTTTGATTCGGATTGTTGGGGAGGGCAATATGAAAATCAGCCCGTTTATGGAAGAAACGGCAAAATGCTTCCAGTACCATGCGGGTAGCATTGGCTTTTCCGTCGGCAGAATAACCGGCAATGTGAGGTGTGCCGATAAATACCTTGTCGAGCAACTCCTGACTGATGTGCGGTTCGTTTTCCCATACGTCAATGACAGCACTCGTTACGAGCCCTTGATTCATGGCTGTGAGCAGTGCCTCGGTATCTACGACTTCTCCACGTGATGTATTGATGAGGTAAGGGGCTTGTTGTAACTTTTGAAAGAAAGTACTGTCGGCCAGATGGTAGGTCTTATATTTTCCTTCCCGGATGAGGGGTGTATGAAAGGTCAGAATGTTACATTGTTCGGCCAGTGTGTCTAATGAACAGAAACCTTCTTCTCCCTCATCAGCCCGAGGAGGGTCGTTCAGCAATACTTTCAATCCGATACGTTGTGCCATCTGCCGGATACGTCCTCCCACATGCCCTACACCAATGATACCCAGACAAGATTCTTGCAGGTTGATTCCCTTTTCTTTTTGAAGAAGCAGAAGCACGGCGTGAAGATATTGTTCTACAGCCCCCGCATTGCATCCGGGACAATTGCTCCAGGTAATCCCGGCTTGCTGGCAATATGCCGTATCAATGTGGTCGAAGCCGATGGTGGCTGTCCCGATAAACCGTACGTTGCTTCCTTCCAGCAATTCCCGGTTACAGATTGTCCGTGTGCGGATAATCAAGGCATCTGCGTCTTTAACGACCTCCGGTGTGAAGGCTTTTCCCGGCAGATAGACCACTTCATCCGCCAGTTGTTCGATGACTTCGCGGATGTAAGGTATTTTGTTGTCTACGATTACTTTCATCTTTGTCCAAATTATTGGGTTGCAAAGTTAGCATTTTCCCTGACTGAGTGTATGTAAATTTTGAAAGACTATCAGTTGTTTATTTGTGAAACAATCATTATTTTTGTTTTTCATTATTCACTGTTTAAAATTTGTTGTTATGACTTTTACAGAATTATGTCGTCCTATTTTCGAGCAGGCTATCAATGATTATCATAAGACGGATAACGTGGATGCTCCTATTAATAATCCATATCCGTTGAAAAGTATTGAATATTATTTGTATCTGAAAAACTGGATTGACACTGTGCAATGGCATTTTGAGGATATTATTCGTGACCCTCATATCGATCCGGCAGAAGCATTGGTGTTAAAGCGCAGAATTGACAAGTCTAATCAGGATCGTACTGACTTGGTGGAATTGATTGACAGCTACTTCCTGGATAAATATAAAGATATTACTCCTTCTTCTGAAGCCACAATTAATACGGAAAGTCCGGCATGGGCTATTGACCGCCTGTCTATCTTGGCTTTGAAGATTTATCACATGCGTAAGGAAGTGGAACGTACAGATACAGATGAAGCTCATCATAAACAATGTGAAGCAAAACTTGCAGTGTTGTTGGAGCAACAAAAAGATTTGTCATCAGCCATTGACCAGTTGATTGCAGATATTGAAGCTGGACGCAAGTATATGAAAGTGTACAAACAGATGAAGATGTACAATGATCCGGCATTAAATCCGGTATTATACGGAAAGAAATAATCAGACTCTTTTTTGACTATGGCAAAGATTCTGGTCATTCGTTTTTCGGCACTGGGAGATGTGGCAATGACAGTCCCAGTGCTTTGTTCTTTTGCGAACTCTTTTCCTCAGCATCAGGTTGTGGTGTTAAGTCGCCCTAATATGGCTGCATTGTTTACGCAGGTTCCATCCAATGTCTCATTTTGGGGGGTAGATGTGAAAAAAGAATATGCCGGAATCAAAGGATTGCTTCGCCTGTTTTCTCTTCTCAAGCATGAACAGTTTGATTTTGTAGCCGATTTGCATGGAGTATTACGTAGTCGTTTCCTTTCTTTTTGCTTTAAACTCAGTGGAGTGAAAGTGGCGTACATAGATAAAGAGAGAGGTAAAAGAAAGAAACTGACGTCTGTTGAAAATAAAGTTTTGACTCCACAAACTACTTCTTTTGAACGCTATGCACTGGTGTTTAAACAATTAGGATTTTCATTTCCTCTTTCTTTTCATTCTATTTTTGGGAATGAAAAGGGAAATATCGAAAATATACGCTCGGTTGTGGGGTATAAGGAAGTACATGATAAATGGATTGGAGTAGCTCCGTTTGCTGCTCATCAGGGAAAGGTGTATCCTATCGAACTTCAAGAGCAGGTTGTACGTTCTCTTTCCAGTAGGGAAAATGTAAAGCTGTTTCTTTTTGGCGGAGGCAAGAAAGAAGTGGCACAATTAGAACAATGGCAACAAGCCTATCCACGAGTGGTATCCGTAGCTGGCAAATTAAAGATGGCAGAAGAATTAGCGTTAATGAGTCATCTGGATGTGATGCTTGCAATGGACTCCGGGAATATGCATTTGGCATCGTTAGTAGGGACTCCGGTCGTTTCTGTATGGGGAGCGACACATCCTTATGCAGGATTTATGGGATGGGGACAGAGTGAAAAGAATGCGGTACAGATAAGTTTGCCTTGTCGCCCTTGCTCTATTTTTGGGAACAAACCATGTATACGAGGTGATTATGCTTGCTTAAGGCAGATTACTCCGAATCAGATTATAGAAAAAGTGGAGAGTCTTTTATGACTCTCCACTTTTTTATTGTTTATAGCGACTGCATATCATGGAGCCGTTTGTAGTATCCGTTTTTCTGAATCAGTTCATCGTGTGTGCCTCGTTCTACAATCTCACCTTCATAGAGTACGCATATTTCATCTGCATTTTTAATCGTAGATAACCGGTGGGCAATAGCAATTGTGGTACGGGTTTTCATGAGTCTTTCCAATGCCTCTTGTACCAGACGTTCAGATTCCGTATCAAGGGCAGAAGTCGCTTCGTCCAGAATCAGAATCGGAGGATTCTTCAAGATAGCCCGTGCAATGCTGATACGCTGACGTTGTCCGCCGGAAAGTTTGCTTCCGCGGTCGCCGATATTGGTATTGTATCCCTCCGGTTTTTCCATGATGAAATCGTGCGCATTGGCAATCTTGGCTGCTTCAACGACCTGTTCCATGGTTGCTCCTTCCACTCCAAAAGCGATGTTGTTGAAGAAAGTATCATTAAACAAAATAGCTTCCTGGTTGACATTCCCAATCAAACTGCGCAGGTCGTGAATGGCTACTTCCTTGATATTGGTTCCGTCGATGGTGATTTCTCCCTGCTGTACGTCGTGATAACGTGGAAGCAAATCTACTAACGTGGATTTTCCGGAACCGGACTGGCCTACCAGAGCCACGGTCTTACCTTTTTCTACTGTCAGGTTGATATGTTTCAGAATTTCTTTCTTTTGGTCATAGCTGAATGAAATATCTTTAAATTCAATCTTTTCTTTTACTTCTTTCAAAGGTTGTGGGTGTACAGGGTCCTGAATGGTATTTTCTGCTTTTAGAATCTTGTCAATACGTTCCATAGAGGCTAATCCTCTCGGAATGTTATAGCTTGCCTTGGAAAATTCCTTGAGCGGATTGATAACACTATATAGAATGACCATGTAGAATATAAAGGTAGACGCATTGATGGAGGAGTGGTTCGATAAAATTAGAGAACCTCCGAACCAAAGCACAGCCACAATAAGCAATGTACCTAAAAACTCACTCATAGGGTGTGCAGATGACTGGCGGATAGCGACCTTGTTTACCGCATCACGATAGTCATTGCAACATTTCTCAAACCGTGCCGTCATTTTCTTTTCTGCAATGAATGCCTTGATGATGCGTAATCCTCCCAAGGTTTCTTCCAGCTGTGACATGGTGTCGCTCCAGCGGTTTTGTGCATCTAAAGACTGGCGTTTTAGGGCGCGTCCCACTTTTCCCATGACCCATCCCATGGTAGGCAGTACAAGGATGGTAAATAAGGTCAACTGCCAGCTGGTGGCAATGAGAGTTGCAAAATAAGAAATGATTAAAATCGGATTCTTCAACAGCATGTCCAGTGAACTGGTGATAGAGGTTTCTACTTCGTTCACATCTCCACTCATGCGGGCAATGATGTCGCCTTTACGTTCTTCTGAAAAGAAGCCTAAAGGAAGCGACACTACTTTCTTGTATACTAAAATACGAATGTCCCTTACTACTCCGGTTCGTAGAGGAATCATGATAGCCGATGAACCAAAATAGCAGGCTGTTTTAAGTAAAGTCATTCCTGCTAGGAATAAACCGAGGAAAAGTAAGGTAGTGGCAGGGCCAAAACTATCAATCAGTTGTGTAGTGTAATAGTAGAAATTGTTGGTAGCTACCTCTTTGAAATCAGCACTTCCCCATTCCATCAGCTGAGATACACTTCTGTTCTCTCCGGTCTTGAACAAGATATTTAATATCGGAATCAATAGTGAGAAAGAAAAAATATTGAAAACAGCGGACAATACGTTCAGCAGTATTGACCATCCCAAGAACTTTTTGTACGGTGCTACAAAGCGCCGCATCAGTTGAAAGAATTCTTTCATCATGGTAGTTGAGTGTTTGAAATAATAGGCAAAGATAATGTAAATCTGCAAGTTTAACTTGATAAACCTTCTGAAAAAGCAGGAATTTTGTAGTTTTGCAGTGTTTTATAAAAAGAGATTCCATGAAATTTGCATATTATCTGGTTTTTGCGTTGTGGTATTTATTGTCACTGTTGCCATTGCGAGTACTTTATTTTTTTTCTGATCTTCTGTATATCCCTTTATATTATGGAGTTCGTTATCGGCGAAACATTGTCCGTAAGAATTTAGTGGGTTCATTTCCGGAGAAAAGTCAGGAAGAAATAATACGCATTGAAAAGAAATTCTATCATTTCTTTTGTGATTATATGGTGGAAACCATTAAGCTGTTTTCCATGTCGAAGAAACAGATTATGCGTCGGATGACATTCAGTGGGGTAGAAGATATGAAAGCCGATTTGGAGAAAAACAATGTCAATTTTGGCTTTATGTATTTAGGACATTACTGTAACTGGGAGTGGATAGCCTCAATGGCTTACTGGACAGGTAATGATATATTGTGCACTCAAATCTATCATCCTCTTTATAATAAAAATTTTGATAAACTATTTTTACGCTTGCGTAACCAGTTTGGTGGGGAGTGTATTCCCATGCGAGAAACCTTGCGGCGTATCATTACATTAAAACGGGAGCACCAAAAAACATTTGTAGGCTTTATTGCCGATCAGTCGCCAAAGTGGAACAGCATTCATCATTGGGTGCCTTTCCTGCATCGTGAGACTCCTATCTTCATCGGCACGGAACAAATAGCCAAGCAGGTAGGAGCTGTGGTATATTTTACAGATGTAAAACGGATAAAAAGAGGGTACTATCATTGTGAACTGAAACGAATGACAGTACATCCTCAAGAGCTACCCGATTACCAGCTTACAGATATGTATGCCCGTATGCTGGAAGAAATGATTCAGCGGGAGCCTGCTTATTGGCTTTGGAGTCATAACCGCTGGAAACGGACTAAAGAAGAGTGGGAACGCAGACAATCACAAGTATAATTTATATTCTATTCTTTTTTATCCATGTTCTGATGCTGTTCCAATAGATGACAAAATGTAGCTTGATAAGAAATTTAATCTTATCCCAGCCTTTGTCCAATTCCCGAATCACTTGGATGTTTTCTTTTAGTCCGGCTATTCGGTGCGTATTGGAAATGCCGGTACGGTCGTATACAGAAATTACAATGGGAATATGTTGGAATTTTTTCTTTGTCAGATAGCAAAATTTAAAGAAATAGAAATCGGCCGACATTTTGAAACGTGTGTCATAAGGATACTGTTTCATCAGTTCTGTACGAACGAAAACTGCTTGATGGCAAAAGAACATCCGTTGTTTGTTACATGGCTCTAGTGCTTTTTTGATAACTCTTTCATTACCTCTGAGTGTAAAGATATCTCCGTAAAGAATATCTTGTTCTTTATTCTTTGTAAAAGGAAGAACCTTTGTCAGGACATTTGTTTCTGCGAAAACATCCCCTGCGTTTAAAAAAAGAATCCATTCTCCTTTTGCATGTGAGATACCTTTATTCATACCCTGATAGATGCCTCCATCAGGTTCTGAGCACCAGAATGCAAGATGTTGTGCATATTTTTTGATGATTTCTACTGTTCCGTCAGTAGATTCTCCATCGATGATGATATATTCTGTATCATGGTAGTCTTGCTGTAATACACTTTTAATTGTTTTTTCAATAAGTGAACAGCAATTATATGATACAGTAACAATTGTAAATAGGGCTCTTTGAGGATTACTGTTCATGCCTTTTTTAATTTCTTGATGAATAGAAGAAGTTTGTCCAAAAGAGAATTCTTCCAGCTATGAGCACAGAGGTGAATAGCGTATGACGCTGGTGTCACTTCGTGTTTGTTCCCAGCAAAAATTTCGGAGCGGAAGATATGCATATTATCTTTCAGATCTTGGTCTTTGTCTAAATATAAGAATCCATATTTTTCTGCCAGTTGTGCATAAATCAAAGGGGCGAACATGTCGGCCGATAAGTCCTTGGAGAATTGTTTATGAACATACCAGTCTAACACATCTTTTACAAACGGACACTGAGGTTCTGCTCCCATGACTGCTGCTTGAATCTGCATACCGGAAATATAGTCATCACCAATTCGTTTCCCTTCAGGACTTATTCTATGGATAGATCCGGTTTGCTCCAGTTGGCTGGGATGATATTCCAAGCTGGAAAAGAATGAATAATGTAGAAAGTCATCGAATCTTTTTAGAATTTTTACATCTGAATCCAGATAGATACCTCCTTCAGTGTAAAGGGCATACATACGGATATAATCTGCAGCGAAGGCCCATTTACGGGCTTTTACTGCTTCTTGTACATATACTGGTGCAGAAGAAACATCGAATGTTTCCATGCTCCAAAGTTTTATTTCGTAGTCCGGCATGACTTTTTTCCAGGTTTTCATGCACTTTCGAATTTTTTCAGGATATGGGTCGCCACTTAGCCAGCAAAAATGTATGATTTTAGGTATCATAGTTTTATCTTTTAAATAATCGTTTTATCTTTTCTTTTCTTGCATGTTTTTGTTCCAGTTTTTGTAGGTAACCAGTGGTGTGTGCAAGTGTTTCTTCTTCATCCCATTCTCTTTGCCGTGCATATTCTCTAACCATAAACTCAAATAAATCTCTTCGGTGCGTAATAGTACTTAGATTTTTGAGACATACTTCTTTGGGAGGGCATGTATCAAAAAAGAGAGAACGGTTAATATCGATTACCTGAAACTGATAATGCGCTTCTTTTTCCGATTTTCGAAACAGGAAGTTACCGAAATTCAAATCTCCATGTACAATACCTTTCTGGTGCATGGAGACGATTAGTGACACTAAGTCTGTAGCAAGTGTTTTGTCGTAATCTTCTTTAGGTACCAGAAAAGGGAAGGCCGGAGGGTCTGGGCATGCTGTACAAATGAAATATCCGGTAGTGAACAGTCCGTGTTCATATGTTTCAAGAAAAGCAATCTCATGAGGAGTTTCTATCCCGCGTTTTCTGAAGATTCCGGCATAGCGAAAGGCTCTTTCTGCTTTGGTACTGCGAAAGAATGTATATGCAATCTGTTGAAAGAAATTAACTCGTTTGAATCGTTTGGCAACGACTGGTGTGCCTTGAATAATGAAACGGCGTACAAAGTTTCTGCCTGAATAGACGATCTCTCCTTGTTCCTCGTCGAACATACGTGGAATATCAAAGAGTTCTTTTGCCATATATTGATAATCTGGAGAAATTTCTATTTTCATATTGTTTTTTCTTCTGTAAGTGAGCGATACAAGTTCATCAATTCTTCGGCTTGTCTTTGTTCTGAAAAACGGGTAACGTATTTCAGGCCTTGTTCTATCATGTGCTGTCTCTTCTCCGGGTGATTCAGTAAACTGCAGATTGCTTTTGTCATGCCTTCTTTATCGTCTGGATGTACGTAGAGAGAATCTGGCCCGCCTGCTTCTTCCAGGCAAGATCCGGTGGCAGCAATGACGGGTATACCAGAATGAAGAGCTTCAATAATGGGAATTCCAAAGCCCTCAAATCGGGAAGGGTAGACAAAAATTTCTGCCTGTTGGTAAATAGCTGGTAGATACTGGAAGGTTACATCATGAAGAAGATGCACACGTTTTTCCAGTCGATGGCTTTTGATAAACGCATCAATCTGGTTGGTATAGTAAGTACGTTTTCCCACTAAAACCAGGTGTATATCTTCTGGTATTCCAGGCAGGGCCTTTACAGCTAATAATGCGTTTTTTCTTTCTTCTATACTCCCGACACAGAGAATGTATTTTGCAGGAAGATGATATTTTTCTCTGGCTTCTTGCTTAAGCTGCTCTGGTGCGGGATGGGTAAATACTTCATCACATCCTTGATAAATAACATGAATTTTATCTGCATCAATATCGAAATAGTGTATAATATCCCGTTTGGTACATTGACTGATGGCAACTATGGCATTTGCATCTTGACATGCCTTCCTGAATTTATACGTATAAATGAAACGGTCAATGGGTGGATAACATTGTGGATAGCGCAGAAAAATTAAATCATGGATGGTTACTACGCTTCGGGTGTGAGTTGCTTTCCGGATATTGAGTGGAAGCTCATTGCTAAGACCGTGATAAATAGTGATGTGATCTTTCTCCAGGCTACGGGTGATGCCGATGGAGCGCCAGGCAGAGCGGCACTTTTTCCATAATCCTTTGGGAGAGATGCAGGAAAGCGAAGGACATGCTGTAAGCAAGTGATTGAATCGAGGATTGGAACGGATATGCGGAGCGTAAAGGAAATATTCGTTTTCTGGATAGAAACGATAAAGAATCTCAATCAGGTAACGGCTGTAGTTCCCTAATCCGGTAAAATTTTGTACGGCTCGCTTGGCATCAAATCCTATCCTCATATTAAATATATAATGGTTACGAATTTTACAAAGGTAGGTTTTCTTCTCTATTTTACCAATTGAATGTGAAAATCATTTGTTTTTGCAGGTAAAAAAGATAAAGACTACGTTCCTTTTAGTGCTTTTCAAAGGCTTTTGGTATACTAAATTCTCAAAAGACTATGTAATTCATTCTTTTTGTGTAGCTTTGCGAAAAGCATAAGTATAAATTAAAATAATTGTTTGGGCTGTAATGAAAAAATATGATTATTTGATTGTAGGTGCCGGACTGTTTGGAGCAGTTTTTGCTCGTGAAGCTACCCGGGCAGGGAAAAACTGCCTGGTAATAGATAGACGTTCCCATAAAGGAGGGAATGTATATTGCGAGGATGTAGATGGAATTCACGTGCATAAGTATGGTGCTCATATTTTTCATACAGACAATAAATATGTTTGGGACTATGTAAATTCATTGGTTCCATTTAATCATTTTATTAATTCACCGTTAGCACGTTTCCGTGATCGATTGTTTAATTTGCCGTTTAACATGAATACCTTTTATCAACTGTGGGGAGTAGTGACTCCTGCGGAAGCTAAAGAAAAGATAAAAGAACAATGTGCGGCATACAGTCATATCGTGACTCCGGCTAATTTGGAAGAGCAGGCTTTGAAATTGTGTGGAAAAGATGTATACGAATGCCTGATAAAAGGATATACTGAGAAGCAATGGGGACGTTCTGCCAAAGAGTTGCCAGCGTTTATAATTCGCCGGGTTCCTTTCCGCTTTGTATATGATAATAATTACTTTAATGACCGTTATCAGGGAATTCCTGAAGGTGGATATAATAAATTAATCGATGCTTTGCTTGAAGGCATTGAGGTTCGATTAAATACTGATTTCTTTACTGAACGTACTCGCTGGGAAGACGTGGCAGACTGTATTTTGTTTACTGGGTGTATTGATGAATATTTTGATTATCAATGCGGACATCTGGAATATCGTAGTCTGCGATTTGAAGAAAAAATACTGGAAATAGATGATTTCCAGGGAAATGCGGTAGTGAATTATACAGCTCGGGAGATTCCTTATACCCGTGTTATTGAGCATAAACATTTTGAATACGGAAAGCAACCGCATACGGTCATTACCTATGAGTATCCGGATACGTATGAACCAGGTAAAGAACCTTATTATCCGGTCAATGACGAGAAGAATGGAGCTATGTATCGCAGGTATCAGGAACTGGCCTTACAGTGTAAGAATGTGATATTTGGCGGCCGATTAGGGCAATATACTTATGCAGATATGGATGATACGGTAGCTTCGGCATTGGAATTATGGGAAAAAGAATGTAATCGATAAATGTATGAGAAATTGTTATTTGTCACGCAATTATAAAGGAGTAGACGGAGCCGGGAATAAGGCAAAAACCGATATAGAGCAGATTATGGAGTCAAATGGTTTTGTAAACGTCGGTTTACGTCAGACGCGTTACACAAACTCCATACTCGCTTTTCTGGCCACATTAGCAGGTGTGTTGAAACTTCCTTTTTCTTTGAGAAAAGGTGATAGGCTCGTAGTGCAATATCCACTTAAAAAGTATTTCACACTGGTGTGCCAGATAGCTCATTGTAAAGGTGCTAAGGTAGTTGTTGTCATTCATGATTTGGGTAGCTTTCGTCGTAAAAAGCTGACGGTAGCTCAGGAAATTCATCGATTAGGGCATGCTGATTATATAATAGCTCATAATTCTCGGATGAAACAATGGCTGTTGGATAACGGATGCAAGGTTCCTTTAGGGGTACTTGAGATTTTTGATTATCTTTCAGAAACTACAGCCTCCTCTCATTTGGTTCCCTCACAACCTTACGGAGTAGTATATGCAGGAGCATTGAATCCTCGGAAAAATACTTTTTTGTATGAAGTGGGTAATTATGTTCATTCTTATAAATTTAATTTATATGGTAATGGATTTGATTTGGAAAAGGCACAGGGAAAAGAGCATTTTAATTGTAAGGGGTTTGTTCGCTCTGATGAGTTGATTGCTACGGCGGAAGGAGATTTTGGCCTGGTTTGGGATGGCTTTTCTGTAGATGCCTGTACCGGTAATTTTGGAGAATATTTGAAATACAATAATCCACATAAGACCTCTTTATATATTCGCTGTGAATTACCTGTGATTATTTGGGATCAGGCCGCCCTTTCTGATTTTGTTCGCTCTAACGGTATCGGGATTTGTATATCCTCGTTGGCCGAATTGGATACAATATTATCTTCATTAACTCCTGCGCAATATGCTAAGATGAAGCAGAATACTGTGGAAATAAGTAAAAGATTAAGTCAGGGGTATTATATAACAAAGGCATTGTCGGAAGTAGCATTTTAAAGAATGGTAAAAGAAACAATACACATAGCTTGCAATATAGATACTTCTTATGTGAAGTATTGTATAGTCATGCTGACATCTTTATTTGAAAATAATCAGAATGTTAGTTTTCATATACATGTGATTACCGAAGATTTATCAAATGAATGTAGAAGTCAGATGGTGGAGTTTGTTGAAAATAAATATCACCAAAGAGTGGAATTTTATTATGTAGATATGGATTTGGTAAAGGATTGTCCTCGATATGCGGAAGGTTCTCATATCTCTTTGGCTGCTTATTATCGTATATTTCTAGGTAACTTATTGCCATTGAAAATACATAAAGTCTTGTATCTGGATTGTGACTTGGTTGTTGTGGGCTCAATAGAAAAACTTTGGAATACAGATTTGAAGACTTTTGCAGTAGCTTGTGTAGAGGATATGTGGAGTGGTAGGGAAGAAATTTATACACGTTTGCACTATCCTTCATCAGATTCGTATTTTAATTCTGGGGTATTATTGGTTAATTTAGACTATTGGAGAGAAGAGGGATTGATGTCTAAAGCGCTTGATTATATCTCCAAAAACGGAAGTAAGTTGGTCTTTTATGATCAGGATGTTTTAAACGCTTTACTTCATGATTGTAAGTTGTTTTTACCGTTCCGTTATAATGTACAAGATGGCTTCTTGCGTCGCAAACGTCGCATTCGTCCGGAGTCAATTGCAGCGTTGGACCAAGAATTGCTCCACCCTGTTATTATACATTATACGGGAGGGAAGAAACCCTGGCAATATAAATCTCAGCATCCTTATAAAGGCCTTTATTTCCACTATCTGGATTTAACTCCGTGGAAAGGCGAGCGTCCCGTAGTGCCTTTTTCATATAAGTTGAAAAGAGTATTTGATCAATTATTGTATTTTATGAGGTTAGCAAGACCTAAATATAGAAAATGTATAGAATTATGTCCAAAGAACTCATAACAGTAGTGACAGTTTGTTTTAATGCAGGACAAACTATTGCTAAAACTATGCAAAGTGTGTTGAACCAGACTTATCGCCCGTTGGAGTATATATTGGTAGATGGAAAATCAACGGATAACACATTAAATATTATTTATGAATTGGAACCTTTGTTTCATGAAAAAGGGATTGCTGTGCGAATTGTATCCGAAAAAGATAAAGGTATTTTTGATGCAATGAACAAAGGTGTTAAATTAGCCAATGGGCGTTGGGTGAATTTTATGAATGCTGGTGACGTTTTTTATAATGATAAAACAATTGATTTTGTATTTTCCCATGAAATACCAATGGAAGTAAAACTTGTATACGGAGATACTTTGAGGCAGAAATCATATGCTGTAGTTGCCGCAAAAGGGAATATACCAGAAGTGACTCCAAAACTCATGCCTGCTTGCCATCAGTCAATGTTTACGGATGTAGATGAATTGAAGTCTCATCCCTTTGATTTATCTTATCGCTTATCTGCTGACTATAATTTCGTATATAATCTGTACAAACGAGGTGAAAAGATGCTATATATTCCTGTTAATATATCTTTTTGTGAGGCTGTGTATGGGGTTTCATCTGTAAATAAGATTGCTGTTAAGAAGGAGTGTGCACGGATTCGTGGGGTCGATCATACTTTAACTTGGAAAATAAAGATTCTTGGAAAGCAGGTTGAGTATGGAATTAAACAAATAATAGAATACCTTATACCGGCTTCTTTCCTGAAGGAGATGAAAATACGTAATCGAAAACGTTTAGAGCATAGAAAATAATTATTTTGAAATTAACATATGATATAGTGTACGGACACCTTTATTTGTGTATTGTGCGTGTTTATTCTTATAGCTGAGTTTATGAAAGATTTGTTGCTCACATAATGTCTTGAAAGAGTTTGCGTTGTATGCTTTGTTCATCATATTTTCAAGGTCAAAAATTTGAGAATGGTCTGTAGGGATGGAGTTCAGACTTCTTCTGACAGAAGCCAGATTTGTTTTAGCGATTGAGATAACATAATCAATTAAAAAGTAATCTAAAAGCTTGTTCTCTTTTTCCCAATATTGGAAGAATAATTCGCGTGCAAAACTGCATAGTACTCCTTGAGGAGAACTTCCTAAAATAAATCCCATCCATTTTGCTTGAGAAATGTTATCTGTATCAATATTGGCTGCCACTGTAAATAACGGTTCTTGAAAAACTTTTTCAGGGATGGGCTGGCTAACATATACAGTCGCATCTATCCATAAGCCTCCATGCTCATAGAGCAGACACATACGGAGAATATCTGAAAAATGAGTAAATGAGATTTTTCCTTCCTGAACCTTTCGTAGGATGTAATCCGGGATAGTAACATATTTTGATATGTTTTCTTGTGTAATAAGGTGAACCAGATGATTGCCAGCATGTGAGCATAAAGATTGAAAGCAACTTTGTACTATAGGTGGCATCGCATTTTCTCCTTGCCACCAGCAAACCCATATAGGTGCTTGATTGGAGGCTGGGGGTATTTCTTCTTTTTGTGTGTATTTTAGAATGAGATTTTGATAATTTGTTTGAAGATAATGCAAGATTGCCTGTTGTTTCCGTTCTCGACGTATATCACGGGTACTTTTACTGCCAAAGTGTGGAAGTATAGCCATGACGTATACATTGCGGATACCTGCTACACTCCATACATTTGAGATGTCGCGTATCCTTTGTTTAATCTTTCGTATTAACTTTATCTTCATGAGATTTTTCTTTATTGTGTTTATACTCCTCAATCCGTTTCATATACTCCTGGCCTTTTTTGCTGTTTCCCGGCTGGAAGTTCAAGTGCTCAGGAATATTTTTCCCATGATCAATAATCATTGGCTTGACTCCGGATTTTACAATATCTAACGAGTCGTATAAATTACCGGCAGGTACCTCGTAGGTGCTCATGCTGAGGGTATCTCCGTGAATACGGATGTATTGGTAATACCGGCTTTCAATACCATATTTATCGAAACGCTGGTTGAATGTAATTCTATAGCTTTTGGGAGAGCAGTGACTGACAGTGTAAACTGGAGGTGTTGCACTTCCCTGTTCATCGTGAAGCGTCATTCGGGCATAAGCGTGTTCATGGCCTTGCAGGACGAGGTCCACATTGTATTTTTGGATAAGTGAGTTGAAAATCGTTTTTTGTGCCAGATTGTTGTATTTGCCTTTGACGGAATATAATGGATGATGCAAGACTACAATTTTCCATCGTGCATCACTTGTCTGAAGTTCTTTTTCCAGCCATTCCTTTTGTGACCACAGGTAAAAGAACTCCCGGTTACTGTCGAGCAAAAAGAGTTGCAGGTCATTATACCTAAGTGTATACACTTGATTGTCGCCTACCATGGAGTCTTGAAAGTAGGAGAATACCAATGGGAAACGACGTTCCAGTTTGCGGATGGCATATTTCAGGTATTCATGATTACCGGTTACATTTAAAACAGGATAGTACTGCCCGATGGAATCAAGACCAGAGAATGTTTCTGCCCAGTATGAATCCATAGGACGTTCAGTCAGGTCACCTCCAAAGACAAAGAATTCTGTTTTAGGATGTGCCTGTAATGCTTCTTTCAGGTACTGATTGGCTTTTCCGTTTATAGTATCTTGCACGTCGCCTACATAGATGAAGGAGTAATCATTGCGGGTGGTCTGGTTATAGGTATGGAAATTGTACCATGGAGAATATTTTCCGTTGTTACTTACCCGGTAGCTGTAAAAGGTAGCTGGTTTAAGTGAGCGTAAGCGGGCTGTGTAATAGGCAGCTTTGCCGCTACGTGACTGGAACACTTCTCCCTTTGCTTCTATCCGTAAAGTATCTTTAGCCAGAGTGTCGATTAACTCTACAAAAGATGAAGAGGCAACTACAGAATCGTATTGCCAGCTGATGTTACGTGAAAGTTCTTCTTTGTCTCCAAATGTCAACAGTACTCTTCCGGGAGCGTTGAGTGGTAGATAAGCCGGTTCTTCCGGATTACCAAACCATACATGCCAGCGGGAATGAACCCAAAAACCTAATACAAGTAAAATGAGGACGGAGACTCCAAGGGTGATACGTTGTTTTTTCTTCATCTTTGTTTGGTTTATAAGGCAAAGATACGAAGTTCTCCAAATTTATCGTTATTTTTGCCGTTCAGTATTTATAAAAAGGTGAGAAATGATGAAGAAAGAATTGTTTTCCAATGTATTGTCACTGGTTTGGAATTTATTGCTTGTTTATGTATGTTATACATTAAGCCGGCTGGTGTTTCTATGTGTAAATTGGGATACATTTAGCGAGCACTTGACTTTTGGATATGCCATGAGCCTTTTCGGGGCAGGTATTATTTTTGATACTACTGCCATCCTTTATAGTAATGCTTTATTTATTTTGTTGTTCTTGTTTCCTTTACATTGGAAAGAGACTCCTGTATTTTATAAGATTGTACGCTGGGTATTTACCAGTGTAAATACCTTTTTCCTGATAACCAATCTAATAGACTGTGTGTATTTTCGTTTTACCGGAAGACGTACTACGATGACGGTTTTGCAGGAATTTCGGAATGAGGGAGACGGGAAACTAACTTCTATTTTTTTAGATGAGTTTGCTACCTATTGGTATCTGGTATTGTTGGCTGCTGTGCTGTTTTATGTAATATATAAGCTGTATCGCTCGCCTAAGGTTCCTGTGAAACAGAAAATGCCTTATTATGTGGTACAACTGGTAACTCTGTTGATTGCTATTCCTTTTACAGTGTTTGGTATGCGTGGAGGTATGACTACCGCTACTCGTCCTATTACCTTGAGTAATGCCAATCAATACGTAGAGCGTCCTTTGGATGCGGGTCTGGTGTTAAATACACCATTCTCTTTGTTCCGCACGTTGGGGAAAGCGACGTTTGTCATTCCTGATTATTTGCCTGAGGCAGAAGCTGTTGCAGCTTATTCTCCAGTGCATTTCCCTGCCGATCCAACTGCTTTCCGCCCGATGAATGTAGTGGTAATTATCTGGGAGGGATTCAGTAAACAGCATGTAGGCTCATTGAATCCTCAGCTGGAAAACGGGGCTTACAAGGGTTATACTCCTTTTATTGATTCATTGCTGGCAAAGAGTCTGACTTTTCAGTATTCATATAGCAATGGCCGCAAGAGTATTGATGGGATGCCGTCGGTATTGTCGTCTATACCAAGCTTTGTAGAACCTTTCTTTTTGACTCCTTCGGCTTTGAATGATGTATCCAGCATTGCTGGTGAGTTGACCAAAAACAAGGGATATTCATCTGCTTTTTTCCATGGCGCGATGAACGGTTCAATGGGTTTCCAGGCTTTTGCCCGTTCCGTGGGTTTCCAGAAATATTTTGGTCGTACCGAATATAATGAGGACCCGAATTACAATGGCGATGCGGATTTTGACGGGACTTGGGCTATTTGGGATGAAGAATTCTTGCAGTTCTATTGTGACCGGATGTCGGAAATGAAAGAGCCTTTTGTCACATCTGTGTTTACGGCCACCTCTCATGGTCCTTTTGATTTGCCTGAACGTTATAAAGGCAAATTTCCTACGGGAGATGATCCTTTATTTGAAACGGTGGCTTATTCTGATTATGCCATTCAGCGATTTTTTGAAAAGGCCGAAAAGCAGCCTTGGTTTGAAAATACGTTGTTTGTAATTACGGCAGACCATACCAGTGGAAACTGCTATCCGGAGTATGTGACAGATTTAGGTTATTATAATGTGCCTGTCATTTTTTATGCCCCTGGGCTTCCAGAGTTGAAGGGCTTGGATAAAGAGAAGATAGTAGACCAGATTGATATTATGCCTACAGTGTTGGGCATACTTGGCTATGATCGCCCTTATGTGGGCTTTGGGCAGGATGCATTTCATACACCTGCTTCAGAGAAGTTTGCTGTAAATTATTTGCCTTCAAGTGGCATCTACCAGTTCCTGAAAGGTGATTATCTGATTCAGTTCGACGGAGAAAAAGTGATTCATGCCTATCGTTTCCGTACAGACGTGCTGATGAAGGACGATGTGAAAGACAGCATGCCGCAGGAAGTGCGGAAAGAAATGGAAACCCAGTTGAAGTCAATTATCCAGCAGTATATGCAGCGGATGAACAACAATGAGCTGGTTTATAGAGAATAACTCAAAACAGCATATAAAAAGTAAACCGGACTTTCACGAGGCGAGAACCTCTGAAAGTCCGGTTTACTTTTTATATAAAGAATGAATTAGTTCTTGTTGGCACGTTTACGTTCCGTTTCGTCCAGAATGACTTTACGCATACGCATGCTCTTCGGAGTTACTTCCACGTATTCATCTTCCTTGATGTATTCCAGTGCTTCTTCCAGTGAGAAGATAACCGGCGGAATGATACGGGCCTTGTCGTCAGAACCAGAAGCACGCATGTTGGTCAGCTTCTTTGATTTGGTTACGTTAATCACCAGGTCGTTTTCATGAACGTGTTCACCTACCACCTGTCCGGCATATACTTCGTCTTGCGGATAGATAAAGAACTTACCGCGATCCTGCAGCTTGTCGATGGCGTAAGCAAAGGCAGTTCCTGATTCCATGGCAATCATTGAACCGTTGGTACGGCGAGGAATGTCGCCCTTGAACGGCTGGTATTCCTTGAAACGGTGAGCCATGATGGCTTCTCCCTGAGAAGCAGTCAGCACGTTAGTACGCAGACCGATGATACCGCGTGACGGCATGTCAAATTCAATGTTTACACGGTCGCCCTGAGTTTCCATGGATACCATTTCACCTTTACGGCGAGTTACCATATCAATCATCTTGCTGGCAAATTCTTCGGGCACGCTGATGGTCAGTTCTTCAATCGGTTCGCATTTCACACCGTCGATTTCCTTGAAGATAACCTGCGGCTGTCCTACCTGAAGTTCGTAGCCTTCACGACGCATGGTTTCAATCAATACAGACAAGTGGAGCACACCACGTCCGGAAACAATCCATTTTCCGTCTTCGTTTTCCGTCTTGCGTACGCGCAGCGCCAGGTTCTTGTCCAACTCTTTCATCAGACGGTCGTGGATGTGGCGTGAAGTCACGTATTTTCCTTCCTTGCCGAAGAACGGAGAGTCGTTGATGGTGAACAGCATGCTCATAGTCGGTTCGTCGATGGCGATAGGTGGCAGCGGTTCCGGATTTTCGAAGTCGCAGATGGTATCACCGATTTCGAAGCCTTCCACACCGATGATGGCACAGATGTCGCCAGAAGATACAGATTCTACTTTCTTGCGGCCCAGACCTTCGAAGGTATGTACTTCCTTGATTTTAGATTTCACCAATGTACCGTCGCGTTTAGCCAGGGTGATGTTCATGCCTTCTTTCAGCGTACCTCTGTGCACGCGGCCTACGGCGATACGTCCGGTGTAAGAAGAATAGTCAAGTGAAGTAATCAGCATCTGCGGAGTTCCTTCCAGCTGTTTCGGAGCCGGAATGTATTTCACGATGGCATCCAGCAGCGGAGTGATGGTGCCGGTCGGAGTTTTCCAGTCTTCACCCATCCAGTTGTTCTTGGCAGAACCGTAGATTACCGGGAAGTCCAGCTGGTCTTCTGTGGCGTTGAGGCTGAACATCAGGTCGAACACCATTTCATATACTTCTTCCGGACGGCAGTTCGGTTTGTCTACCTTGTTTACCACTACGATAGGTTTCAATCCAATCTGCAGGGCTTTCTGAAGCACGAAGCGGGTCTGCGGCATCGGACCTTCAAAAGCGTCCACCAGCAGAATACATCCGTCGGCCATGTTCAAGACACGTTCCACTTCTCCACCGAAGTCGGCGTGTCCCGGAGTATCGATAATGTTGATTTTTGTACCGTTGTAATTGATGGATACGTTTTTAGAAAGAATGGTTATACCTCTTTCACGCTCCAGGTCGTTGTTATCCAAAACCAGTTCACCGTTGGTCTGGTCGTTGCGGAACAGGTGTCCCGCCAGCATCATCTTGTCCACCAGAGTTGTTTTTCCGTGGTCAACGTGAGCAATAATGGCAATGTTTCTAATGTCTTGCATACTATACCTATATATAATTGTGTGCAAAATTACTGTTTTTCAGCGAAAGGCGGGTATTTTATGCAGGGTTTTTATATTTTTTGGCGGAAACTGGACTGCAGATGCCGGTCTTCATGGGGAAGAAACTTCCGTCAGGGCTTTCAAAGGAATTCTTCTTCCGGGTATGAAAAAAAGATGTAAAACGCTTGTAGTCTGAAAGATTATGCTTACCTTTGCATCCGCAAATCAAATTTATACATTTTAATAAATAGTCAAATTATGTATTTAGACGCAGCTAAAAAACAAGAAATCTTTGGAAAGTACGGAAAGTCTAACACTGATACTGGCTCACCTGAAGCGCAGATAGCATTGTTTTCATACCGTATTTCTCACCTGACTGAGCACATGAAGCTCAACAGAAAAGATTATAGCACTGAAAGAGCTTTGACAACTTTGGTAGGTAAGCGTCGTTCTTTGCTGAACTACCTGAAGAGCCGTGATATCGAAAGATACCGTGCTATTGTTAAAGAACTTGGTCTTCGTAAGTAATCCGTTACTTGCTGCAGGCAAAAAAATAAGCCGCTTTTCCTTCAAGGGAGAGCGGCTTATTTTTTGTACCCTCGTCGGGAATCGAACCCGAATCTAAAGTTTAGGAAACTTCTAACCCAACTTTGAGTATCAACCATTTGCGAGGTTATTTCATTTTTTTGTAGAACTATAGTAGAACTTTTGCATTTTTGGTAAATACCCCTGCTTCTCCATAGGAAGAACACAGGGGTACAATGCAACACCGATTTTCAGAATCGGTACTGCAAATATATGACTTTAATTTCAAAGGGCAAAGAAAAACCGGGCGCACTTCACAGCGAACCCGGCTCAGAACAAAAGTTCTACTCTATTACTAACACCTAATTATTCTTTTTTCGTTTCTTCAATTCTATGTATTCCGAATACACCACTTTAGTATGTGGGTTACTGCTTACTATTTCTTGCCTAATAGCCTTTGTTCCCCATCGGAAAAATAACCATTGCTTAGGCACTCTATGCACTACTTGGAATAGGGTATCTACAGATTGTATGCGTAAATCCAATTTCTTATCGGGCATAATTAAGCCATCAACATTTATCCACGGGTCTTTCCATCGTATCGCTTGGATTTTAAGATAGGAAGTATCTCGGTATATAATGCTATCCTTAACTATGGTTTGTACCTCCACCTCCGTTTTTGTTGCAGTCGTGGAAGCCGCTTGCAACCTATTTACTTTCAAGTTGAGTTCCTTAACAGTATTCGTCAAGTCGGCACAATGCTTTTCCACTTCAGACTTGGATAAAGTCAAAGCCTGTACAGAGGCAGCAGATTTTCCGGATTCTGTTTGGTAAAATTCGACTTTCTCCAACAAGGCGGTTTGGTTGCCATCCAACCTTTCCTTTTCCGCTTTCAACTTGGAACAATAAGCCCATAGCCCAAAGGTAGCCGCCATCAAAAGCCCACAGAGGGCGATTATTATCAAAAACGCTTTATTTTTCATATTCTTTGATGTATTGGATTATACCCTCTACGTGGGTGTTCACGATGTTTTGTTTCCCCTCCATAGATGTAAGGTAAGCAATATCATCCTTGTTATCCATGAAGAAATTTTCCGTCAGTACAGCCGGGCATTTCGTTTTGGAAAGAATGTAGAAATTTTCTTCCCAATCCGGGTCGCCATCCGAATAGTCACGCCTAATCTTTTGCCCAGTAATAAAGCAAGCGGCAGCATCATACATTCTGTTTGCCAGTTCGTCAGCTTTCGTTTTGCCCTTAGTGGTATAGGCAGACCACCCACGGGCATTCATCCATTCGCCATTCCCAGCAGCATTACAGTGGATGGAAACAAGCAATACGTTATTAGCACCATATCGAGCGCAAACCTCGTTCACACGCCTTGCACGTTCAGCCAAAGGCACGTCCAAGTTCTCCTTAACAATGCGTTCCGCTACATAGCCACGTTTAGCCAGTTCACGCACGACTTCATCCGCAATTTCTCTCGTATAGGCATACTCTCTGAAAGTTCCATCCGGGCTGCGTTTACCCGGTGTATTTTCTCCATGCCCATTGTCTATAAGTATCTTCATTCTTGATTCAATTTATGGTAAAAATCTATTTTTATACGGTCATAAACCGTCTGTACATTGGTATAAGCCCTGCCGTTATTCACACTTTCAGCATATACCTCACTCCATACGCATTGCTCCACCCACTCAATCCATTCGGGGGACGTGTAGCTGGATAAGCGTTTTCCCCGATAGGTATAGTAGTCAAACCTACTATTCCTATCTTCGTGCAAGTTCATTATCAAGGTGTGTATCTTAGCCTTTGTAGCCTCATGGTCGGCTATGTGGTTTTCCTCTCTCACTTTCCGAATAATCCGGCACACCCTTTCTATAGCAAGGTCAAAGTATATACCCGAAGTATTCTTTATCCTTAGCTGTGTTTCCGGGCGCAACCCCTCCGCAATATCCGTAAGCATATCATTCTGATTCTTGGTTTCCGTCAGAAGTTCGGCTACCATAGACTGATTGCCTTTAATCATGCCGTTAATGATAGACTTGAACCACTTGAAACAAGCTATCATAAGTGCAGCCGCCAAACAGAGGAACACAGCGCACACTATCACCATAAAGCCAAAATCGCTTATGCCTTGTGCCACTTTCAAACTTTCTTCCATCATCGGTTTTTCTTATACTTGTTTCGCTTGTAATACTCAAAGTTATCTCTATCCTCCTGCGTGATTGGAGTATTCGGTGGAAAGAACTTAAACCCGTACATAGTTCCATAACGTACCACTTTGATAACGGCACGGAACGGATATTTGCGCTTCGGGTCTAAAACAACATCTTTCAACTTCTTACTATCAGTATAGAAAGCGGATGCACCGATACCCTCGCCATAGGCGATAAGTGTTCTCGTTCCGTTCTCTGTCTGTCTTTCCTTACACCCCGTAAACACCGTGACCTCATTAATCACGGCATCTACTGAGGTGTATTCACAATCGAAAATATCTTCATTTAAGGATTCGCTTTCCTCAAAGTCCATTACTTCGTTCATAAGTCCATCGGTATGTTATAGGTTTCACAATCGGCATCCACCATTTCACGGATAGCCAAACGGTCTTTCAAAAAGTCCTCATAGGGGGCTTTCGCACTTTCGGCAAGCAAGCCCAGCATGGCAGACTGATATTCGTTTACCAACTTGCTTTCTGTCTTAGCCGGGTATCTTGCAGTAAGCAACGTACTGAAAATATTATCAGCCGTTTTTGGATATTCCACCCTCACGCTATCATATTGGAACATCGTGCCCGTAGCACGTTCCGCATCAGTGGTAATTTCAATACCGCCCTCTTTGTCAGCAATAACCTTGACCTCTTTAATGTTATGGTTATAGAGGAACGTACCTTGACCGTTGTTAAGATTGTCTATAACTTCCGGCTTGGTCTTAGCCAGCAATCCTGTAGTTAAAACACTTGATTCCATCATTCAAACAGTTATTAAAAATGAATTTACTATGTTCCTCTGAGCATCTGATTATCCAGCCATATTCAGACGGGAAGAGGTGTTTAATATCAGTTTCATCATTGATTTCGTATTTCTTGATGGTGCGGTGGAATTTCCTGTAAAACCGTTTCAATATGCCTTTTCTCAGCAATATACCGTAATGGTTCTGCTTGAATCCCACATAATCAATGCTACGAGCATCAACCGGGAATATCTGCCAATTTTCTTTTATCTCTACTTTCAGTTCTGCGCCCAAGTAAAGCCCCATCATATCAAGTATGAAATGTAGTGCCTCTTTGTCAGCGCACAATATTACCATATCATCCATATAGCGGAAGAAGTAGAATTTCACACCAAAACGCTGCATAACTATTTTTGAAAGCACCTCTTTTACCCAATGGTCAAAGTATGCCAAATAGAGATTAGCGAAGTATTGGCTTGTGAAATTGCCTATTGGCAACCCTTTATCTTTACCGTTACTATCTATTATCTTATCCAACAGCCTTAGCAATTGCTCATCTGCAATGCCATATCTGATTATCTTCTTTAATGCCGAATGGTCTATATTATCATAGAACTTCTTAATATCAATTTTCAGGCAGAATTTTGTTCCTTTCCTGTCTGTTACCAAAGCCGTATGCACATCTTCCATACACTTATGAATACCTCTGCCTTTGATGCAAGCGTATGTATTCGCAATGAAGAAATTAGTCCAATACCGCCCAAGCACATTGATAATGCAGTGGTGTACAATTCTGTCAGGATAGAAAGGGGCAATCATTATCACCCTCTCTTTAGGCTCATATATGATTTTTATCCGATACTCTCCGGGTGTATATGTTTCGTTGCGTAAACTCCAATATAGTTCGTCCAAATACTCCAAAATGTTCTCATTGAACTTTGTAATTTCTGAGCGTTCACCCTTTCCTTTTTGCGCTTTGTATTGCGCCAGCACGATGTTAGAACATTCATATATCAAGTGATAGACATTCTTTATCTTCTTTGCTTGCGAGCAAAATAGAGTGCCTGTATCACCGATATACAAACCGCAATCATCAAAATCTGAGTATTGATAAAAGCCTGTATCAGCCGTATAGCATAATCCATATTCTGTTTGTACTAAGCCCATTGTGCCGTTGTTCTAAAACAGAGTTTTCAATTTCTTACTCACACCGTTCTAATTCGTATTATTTTACCAACTATCAGACGTGCCGATAGTTCCTGTGAGGTAAGGACGTGGCAGCAACAGTTATAAGTTGAAACCACGGTAAAAGCGGAACCCATTGTTCGCATTCGCATTCGAGGAACGATTATTCGTATTCAGATAACCGAAACCCGCATTCGCACCATTATTCGCATTCGCAGACAAAAGGGCACCAGCCGCCACGACCCTATAATTTTTCAATATTTCAATCTAACGCTTTTTTCGTTGCTCCGTGAGCCGAATTTTGCAGTCCGTCAAAATCGGCACAAGCGGAACCCATAGTACGCATGCGCAGACGAGGAACGAGAATTCGTATGCAGAGAACCGAAACCCGCAGACGCACCATAGTACGCAAGCGCAGACAAAAGGGCACCATACCATCCCGGTGTACTCCAACCTGAATCATCTACACAGGTATAGAAGTAGTCGCAATAGCCTTTGTTGCTTGCTCCACCTACCTTTTCGGCAAAGGAATAGCCCTTAGCGGAATGAGCCATAGAAAGCACATATCCATCAGTTCTTGGGAGTTCAGTAATAGCTTCATATCCGGTTGGTACGGTAGTTGCGCCGTCAGAGTGAGAAGTGAACTTAGTCGGGTCTTCACACACATAGGCAATAGATACATCTGCCTTATGCCAAACCAGCACATCATCGGCAAGCAACCACAAATATTCATAAGGAGTTTCCAAGCCACGGTAAGAGGTTACTTGCACCACCTTATCGCCCCCAGTCCACCCCTTGATAGTGTAGGACACCTTACCCGTGTTGTTTCCCAGTGTTGCAGTAACACCGCAAGGGACAAACGGTCTGTAGCCGCCCCATGTATTCCACTGACCACCATCAACAGCACATCCGCTACCCAAACCGCCTTGATGAAAACCGTCAGCGGTCAGTGTTTCGGTGTAAGTGTCTTGACAATGCAAAGAAGCGTATTCCACACGTTGCAACCAAGCAATTTCATTGTACACCCTGTACGCTCCGTGGTGTGTACCGTTCTTGCAGAAAGGACGAACACCTGCCTTTGAAATGGAAGTACGGGGCATACCCAACATGGAGTTGTAAGTGCCATCCTTAGCGGCATCACCAGCACCCGAACCGCCTCTGAATTGTGCGGCATTCGATTTAAGGACAACAAAACCGTTGGCATCTCTCGCTATCTCATTGCCATTCCAAGTAAGCCAGCAACCCGATACGGCTACAGAGTTGGTAATATCCACCGTTGCATACCACGGGCTTACCGTCTTTCGTTCCATCTTGATAAAGCCGGGCAACGGATATTCGGAATAGGCACGAATCCATTTCGTCCCCTCTATCTCCAACTTGAAGTAATATTCCGGCTTTTCAAGCATTACATTACCATCCGTGCTGTCAATCACAGCCGTTGCACCCGAATCCTTTTTACGGCTGTCATTTTGGTTAAGGTAATACTTAACCGAACCGTCCGGGTTTTCCACAAATCGTTTCAGCTTTGCTTGGATGGGTAATGTACGGTGCAAATCCAAATTGCCCACACGCTTTAGCTTGTAGTCCTGTGAATTGAAATCACCTTGCACCCCATACCATTGGTCGTAAGGATATTGCGGTTTCGTGTTTCCGCTTCCCAATAATAATCCCATAGCTATAAGTTATTTAATAGTTTCACCAGCACCCCAATACACATCATATTCCGAAAGGTCGATACCGTTTGGGGATATTACGGTTATCGCTCCGGGCGTCCAATCCCCGATAGGTACGGGGAACATTCCAAAATCCTTATCGCAAATGAGCTTGCATTTAAGCAGCGTGCTTGTTTCCATCGTAACCTCTTTAGGTCGGACAAAGACGGTAAACGGAACACCACCCAAAGCAAAACCATTGGTAAGGTCTGTAACCTTGCCTTTGGAAAGAATCCGCAGACTATACATCGTTGTTTCCATAATTCACTGAGTAAATTAAATCAAGTTTTCTAACTGCAAATATAATCATAAATGTGTTTAATGAACACATTTTCAGATATAATTAAAGTGTATCACCATATAATGAGGCATAACGTGCTTCAAGTTCATTGATTTTATCTCTCAACAACTGCCTTTCATTATGCAAAGCCTTTATCTCATAGGGCATTTCAGAACCTATTAGAGCGGCTTCGTAGCATTTGATTATCTTATAATCGCTACCTGCCAATACCTCCTTTAAGCGTTCAATCTCATGTGCCACCTTTTGAAAATCGGGGACTTCTATGTATCTGAATGAAATCCTGTCCCCTGCATCGTATGGTACAATGCGCACAACATAACCCTCTTTATCGGCGTTTTGTTTACTTTCATCTATTGCATCCACAGGCTTATATATAGTTGGCAGTTCAGCCACCTGTTCAATAACCGATACCATGCGTGTTATTATTTCCCCCGTTTTCTCATTTCTGATTTTCTGAGGAATGGGGGTTATTTCTATACATTGTAGGCAGTCACCATCCATATATCCGTATAATACTCTTTCTTCCATATTTTTAGTATTTCCATCTACTTACTAACCATGCTTGCTTTTTAACTCCATCTATATATCCTACGGTATATACAAACATACCACCTTGACCCTCCCCAAAATCGTAGTAGTCATTTACCGAAGTATCATCATAGATTAGGTAGCCGCTTCTTGGTCTGAATCTCATATAGCCTCTCCACCACTGCTTTACAAATATAACCTGTCCCTCTTTAGGAGAAGCTGGAAGATACACTACTGATGCGGCAGACGTGTACCCTATAACCACGGTATCTTCTCTATTCAAATACCATGTGTTATTCGACGTTCCAGTAATACACTTTCGACCAAAAATCAAGCCTCCGGCAAATAAATCATAGAAGAAACCGCCAAAGGCTGGTGCAGTCCCCGAATTAGAAGCCCGACCATAAACTCCTGCCACGATTGTATCTACTTCATTTACAGCCCATGCTCTTGCCGGAACATTTGCAAAGCCAAGCCCAACAATAGCCCCACGGTGTGTATATCCGCTACTTGCTGGCATACCGTCCGTACCTGCCATATTTGAGAATATTCCCGTTGGGGACATATAGGAAACCGCATTAGAATAAGATGGTGCATTTTTAGCCCTTGTTTCAAAGATTCCACGGTTGGCATCTATTGTCATTTTTGCACCAAAATCAACGAGCGCATAATCACCACCACCACTTGAAGATTCAATATAAATACGAGCCATTGAAGCATCCAACTCTACCCTGTTACCATTACCCATAGTGGAAACAATCTTACCGCCCTTAATAAACCAATCTCCAATATTTGCCCCCTCTGCCAATAACAAGTTTGTGGCAATAGTTTCAAATTGCGCTCCAAAAGTATTCCATTTGCCTGTGTTAGTCGGTACTAACCCGGTGAAAGTTCCAGCATCTATACGGGCTATATAGTATTGATTGTTGTATTTTACAGCATCCAACCGCTTGCTATTTCCGTAATAAGTCTTGGAAGAATCATAAATACCCCTATAAACAAGTACGGGACTATCTCCTTTCTCCCCTTTATCACCCGGCTTTCCATCTTCACCTTTATCCCCTTTACTTCCCGTCACACAGATTGCAGCCGTAGTATCACTCGTTCCATTTGTATAAGTGATAACCGAGCGTGTCCATATATACCATTTGTCTTTCCACGTTGGGCGTGTCGTACTCCATGAGCCATTAAGTAATGAGGTTGCCGAACTGGATAGGTAGTATTGTTCAATGATAGACTTTACACCGATACCACTATTACCTGTAGAGCCTTTACCGCCTGTAATACAAACCGCCTTAGTGTAGGTAGTCGTGTTGTCGGAATAAGAAACTTTCGTCCTACTCCAAATATACCGCCCGTCAATCCATGTCGGTGCTGTAGTCTGCCATCCAGTAGTCGGTGCTGTAGTGTTAGAAGTGCTTTGTGCATATTCAACATCAGCCAATGTTACACTTGTTCCCGGCTTTCCATCTTCACCATCATAAGGATTTACACGGATAGGGGTACTCCATTTCTGTATCATCAAGTCCGCTTTGCCATTCATTACGGAAGTAATGTCATTCACGGGTAAAGCCCCCATTAACAAACGTATATCATCGAAATACACGGCAGAGCCGAATACATCATCATCGTAAATAGCAAAACCAACAGCCATGATATTAACGCTGCCACTATGTAATTGCTCCCCGTTTTTGAATGCCGTAACGGTACGGTCATTAAAACGGAATGCAAGGTGAAACCACGTATTAGGCGTGATTGCAATACTCTTTTCCACATAGTGCCTACCGTTATATCCGTTCAACATCCACTTGACTTGTTTTTGGTCTGACTTCATCCAAAAACAGAGTGTAAAACTTTCCCCAAAGGGTAAATCATAAGGAATACGGCTCTCCATTCCACCACTCAGGTTGAGGGCATATCTCGTTCCGTCTTTTACAACCGTTCCACCTCCCAGCACGCCATTATAACCGTTACCCGAAATATCGGCAATGCTTGAAGTGTCGTTAGCTTCAATGGGCAAATGAAATTTGGTACGGTCTGCAAGCCCGGACTTCTTAGCCATTGTACACCAAATATATTCCAACGCTCCTACTTTCGGCATTTCCGTACTCCACCCGGCAGGGTTGGAAGAATTAACGTCCAAATCGGGCGGTACTAAAGTCGAGCCGTTTTTAGCGTAACGGTATTCGTAGTATTCGCCAGCTCCGGCATCCGTTCCACCCGTACCCGATTCTCCTTTAATCAAAGCCCAAGTGTAATCCATCGGGTTGTCACTGTCTTTCTGCACATAGTCGGTGTATTGTCCTATGTAGTAGCCCGGTTCTTCGCCATTGTTTGCAGTAAACGACATCCCCCCGTTGTCCGAATACTTGATATGGAAGTAAGGAGTACGCCCATCTTCACCGGGTAAACCGGGTGTTCCGTCTTGTCCTTTCGTGTCACTCCACTTGTAAGCACTTGGTTTGTCGCTATCGGTAGGTATCATATCCACGTACAAGCCCAACCATCTTCCGGGTGTTTCACCGTTCCCAGCAGTAAACGTTTTGCCGCCATCATCGGAATACTTCTTGTGAAGATAGCTACTCTTTCCATCTTCTCCCTTGATAGCTCCAACATCTTTCCAGTTCGTGCCATCCCAAATATAGAGGTTGCCCCCGATTAGATAAGCATCGCCCTCTGAATTTCCAACGGTAGGCAGTTGTGAAACATTGTCCTTAGAACCTTTGATATTGATTGAAGTACCATCAGCACCACGCACACGAAAAGGAATACCCCACGCACCCTCCGTATCGGTCTTGGCGTTCTTTATACTCATCCAAACCACGTTTTCGGACGAAGTTCTATGCCAACCTCCCGTAGAGCCGTCCCCCGTAGGGGTGGCAGGCTTGGTTTCGCTGTCATTATAAGTGTAGAATACAGACAAACCGCTTTCTCCCTTATCCCCAGTAGAACCTTTCGCCACTACTGACCAATATACGGAATTGGTAGGCGGGTTGCCCATGCTTGGCATGGGGTTAGTGTATCTATAGGTACACATTTCCCCATTCACCGTATAAGACACCTCATCCCCGGCATAGTACACGTACTTTGGATTATACGTACCACGAAACACCCCAATATGTGATGTGTCCCCACTATCAGAAAGCAGACGGACGTTGTGTAAGGTTAATTGGTGTTTTGCCGTTACATTCCAATCAATAGAACTTGAAGAATCACCTATACGGAACTTGTTGCCATCCAAATCCAAATAGCACTCCTTATCGCTTGTAATGATTTTACCCGTGGTAATGGTATTACCGTTGATTCGGGTAAATCCGTAGGTAGTGGTAAAGTCCCTAAAATCATCATCCGAATGCACTGACCCTAATATGCCCACTTGGAAATAGTAGTTGTTCGGGTCTTCGGTTGGCTCAACCTTTAGTTGTTCCTGTGTCACATACCAAATTCCATCCGTGCTTTTCTTGGAGCATTTGGCAAACACATAGTACCCCTTTGGGCTTGATAGAGTGAATGAGCCAGCCGCCATGTTCCAATGCTTGATTATCTCATCATCAATAGTCAAGTGAGCCAATACCCCGGCAGAAGCATCAAAGCGATTGGATATTCCGTTTACGTTGGCTTGCAGTATCACATCAATCAAAACAAACTGTTGGCTCTTAGACCCTACCGTAAGCATATTGGTGTCAATGGAATTAGGTTTGATGTTTTCGGGGTCAAAATAACCGTCCGTATCATATACCATTGTACGCAATTCCTCTGTTGTGCGCCAGCCCCTCCGTGCCTTAGTCAAGTCCCGAAGCCGATTGTTTTCTATGATTGTTTCGTGCCGTCCCACATCCACCACCGTTTGAGTGATTGGGGAAATGGCTGTAATGTCCGAAAGGGTCAGTGTATAGTCATGCTCCACAAGCAGGTTCTTTGTCACCTTTTGGATGCGGATATTCTTTTCAATACCGAAACGCTCATCTTTCACGGGTACATAGTTACCCACATGAAAGACGGTTGTTTCGCTATCGCTTGGCAAAGCGTTCAAAAAATAGGAGCGTTCAAAGGTAAGCTGATATTGCGCCCGTGCCTGTGTGCGTGGCTTGAACTCGTTATATCCGGCATACCATAAATCTTCCTCTGCATCATCTTCATAAGATTTAGGCAGGTGAATATCCGTAATCTTATACGTGTCACCCTCCGTTATACGGTAAGCCTCGCTTTCAGTGGTAGGAATAGTTAGCCCCCTGTTGTCCGTAAATGGAATGAGCGTAAACCTTTTTGTTGCATGGTCGTACCCTCCCTTTTGCGCCAATTCAAATTGTTGCCCGGCTAATTTACCCGAAATGAAAGTAATCTTTGCCGATACCTCGTTAATCAGATACTTTGTACCCTTATCGTCTTTCTCGTTCAGGTCAAAGTCCATTGTATCATCAATGAAGCTGTTTATATCATCAGCCACCAAAGCAGTAACCGTACCCGTCCGTTTCGGGAAAATATTATCATACGTCACAGCATCCTCATCACTGCCCAGTGCATCCCTCAAATCGCCATCCTCCAAATAACGCTTGTTATCATCGGATATGCCTATATATTCGCTCTGAGGCGGTACTATTGTGCCGTCCCATAGTTTGTGTTCCTTTTTGTTTAAACGCACTGGAAACGGAAGCTGTAGGCGTTCTGAATAGTCCCTGTAATCACTCCGAATGTTGGTCGTGCCACCCTCCACCCAAAGCCTCGTAATAATGGTTTTATCATCTACCTTTTGCTCTTTGAGCTTGTACAAGCCGTTGCCTTTGCCCCACTCAAAGAAAGCGTTGCCACCCGGGGGCACAACCTTTGAACCGAACTTCCCTATGTGGATGGTACGCACCCCGTCTTTTTGAGTAATGAGAAATTCCAAATCAAATTCACGGTCACTGCAAAGCATTTGCAAAACTTGTAGGCAGTTGTTACGGGCAAAGGAAATGGTACGGGGTTCTGTGTCCGGGCAATTAGCTTCATCGAAAGCCCATAAGCCCGGATAGTCACGGCTCACGTTGTAGATAAGCACCTTTACAAAGTCCCGGATATTATAAGTGAGGTCAAACGTGCTTTTGCTGGATTTCCCGTTTGCATCGGTGTTTCGGTACAGGCTTTTCATAAGCTCATACATCACCCCGTAGAAAGTGGCATCATGCACATAATGGTTGTCCGAAAGCATTTCACGGTTCACCTTAGTACGGATGGTGTATTCTTCACCCTCCACTATGATTTTATCTCCTTTTCCTAAATTAAGCAACTCAGAGGAAACAATGGAAAGCTGTACGTTATCATCCCCCATTAAGGAACTGTTTTGAGCGGCTGATTTCAGCGTGCAAAACGGCTCTTTGGAAAACAAGCGTACCTTTTCACCGTTGCGCCTGATTATTTCAAGAGTTCCCATATCACAATAGCGTTGGTTTCAAATTTTTCAATGTCTTCAATCACGCCCGAAACGATTATCTCGTATTCACCGGGTGTAACGTAAGTGTGTTCTATCGTTTGTTCGTTGCCGGACACATCGTAAGTGTGCGTACCATCGCCCCAATAGATATTAAGCAACTTGGACGAAGTAACGGTAATCGTAGCCTTGCCGTTTGCAGTCGCACCTATATACCTAAGCACCTTTTTCACAGGTTCATCTTCCACCAGTTTTAAGCGGAATGTGCCCACCATCAAATCATTGCTATATTGTCCCCAGCTCTTTTCCGGGTCTGCCTCATCCAGCAATTCCACTTCATATACCAAAGGCTTTGCCTTTCCGTCATAGTCCACACGCAAACGATGGTTTCCCTCTGCATCAAATTGGGAAAAGAAAAGGTTTACCCATTCCACATAGGCGGCACGTCCCGAAGCCTCAATAAAGCAATCCAGCGTAATGTTGCGCTCCTTGTAGCGTGGTCGCTTCTTATCCCTTACAATGCCGTGGTAGTTATCCCAGTTCACTTGCAAGGCTTCTTTACGCTCCAACCGTCCAACCAATCCGGCACTTTTGGAAACGAATACCCCAAACTCCTTGAAGTTCTTTCCGTCTATGAAATATTCCACATCCGCATCTTTCTGCAACTCAAATATTTCACGGGGTTCTTTCGCCACGTCAAACAGTTTCACTTCGTCCAGCAAGGCTTTCGTCCCAAAGAGTGATTGGTCGTTGATGGAAAGCCCCGTTGGTGTCTTTGGCAACATTTCACTGAATATCCGGGTCGTGTTCTCATAGACGGTAAACATATTGCCGGACTTAACGAAAGCAAAGAAAATCCAGACATCAGGCATTACATCCAGCCATTGCTCTTTATAGTTGTCTATGCCGGGCATATTCAGCACCCAGCCTAACTTTTGAGAAACAGGCAGCACCCAAAAACAAAGTGTGAAATTACCGCTAAAGGGTATGGAACGAGCCGTTTCACATTCGCCCGTACCATTCAAAGCAAGAGATTTACCCACTTTGGATTTCTTGGAAAAATTCGCACCCTCCGATAAGGTGGCATCGTTGCGGTACTGTGAAAAGTCGTAAGCTATACTACCGTCCGGGTCATCGAAAGGCAGGTGTAAAATCATGTTCTTATCCATATCAGTAAGTATTTTTATTCATTTGTCTAACTTCTATTCCCACTCCCTTTATATCCGCTTTGGCATTGCCATACAGATTCACAAGCACCTTTGCATCCGTTCCAGCTACCGCCACATACAGATATGAGCTATCGAAAGCGTCTATGGTAACAATCGCATTGTCCGACACGTTTACGGCACTATGGGAATCATGCCGTGCATATACCCGTGAAACGGAATATCCGTCATACTCCAACATAGCTTTGCAGTCACCATTCAGCACCACATCGGGTAAATTCACCTTATCCGTAACCTCATCATCCACAAACACCCCGTAAACCTCGCATTTGCCTTTGAAGTGTTCCCGTATAAAGTCAAGCGTGGGGTAATTCTCCGATATACAGAAATCTATGCCCTTAATGTAAAGCTGTATCAGTTGCTCATAGTCAAGCCCCGTTCTTAGCTTCATTTGCCACATCCGGCAAAGCCCCTTTGCCTTGCCATCCTCTTTAAGTTGTTGTACCAGTTCCATAACTATGCTATTCCTTGTGATAAAAGTGAACTATCTTTATTTTCAATGCGCTTCAAAGTGCTTTTAATCTCCGTCAACTCTGATGCACTCAACTTCGTGTTGGCGGCTATTTCGGCTTGGTAAACAAGTGCCTGCCTCATAATAGAGGTTTGGTCGCTTTGGTTTATGACAAAGGCATTCAACCGCCCGGCTATCACACCGCCCGTTTCCTCACTCATGGAAGTAGCCGCACCCGTAAGGGGGTCTTGCTGTACGGTTTCTTCCTCCACATCCTTAATCCAATCACCAATACCCTCCAATGCGGAATTGAACAAATCCCCGGCAGCGTTCACCATCCTTTCAAATTCTCGCTTCTCTACATCGGTCAGTTTCCCGTCTTTCATGGATTCTCCCAAATAGAGAACGGCATCATTGATTCCCTTTGCCAAAAACTCACGTTTCAACGCTTCCACAACCGCTTTTTTAAGGACTTCTTTTGTCTTTTCGCCCAATGCTTCCGCTGCATCCTCACCTTTGCAATAAGCATCTACCAACGCATCGGCAAATTCATCAATGGCGGTTTTCACATCCGTTCCGGCAAGCGTTTCCATCATTGACCTATCCAAATCCTCTATCTGTTGGGTAATGGATTCTATTTGCTCGTTCCACTGTTGGATTTTTCCGTTATCGGTTTTCTTCTTATCATTTTCAGCTTGAATTTGCTTTCTCAAATCCTCTTGTTGCTGTTTGAGGTTCTTTTTCTGAGCCTCATAGATAGAAAACATATCCCCGTTTTCTTCCGCATTCTTCAACTGCTTGTTGAGTTCCTTAATCTCCTTATTAAGTTGAGCGTAACGGGCAAAATCCCAATTCTTCTTTGCTACATTGGCTTCTTGTTCCAAAGCCCGTATTTGGTCGTTAATCAGTTGGATATTCTTTTCGTAGGCTTCACGTTGGCTATCATTGAATACCCAATAAGTATTATTGTAAGCTCGTTCCAAACGGCTGTATGATTGTTCCAGCGCATCTATTTCCTTTTGCAGATTTTGGATTTTCTTCTCATACTTGGAATCGTGCAATTTGGCGAATATGCCCACTACCGAAGTAACAGCACTCACCATACCCGTAATGCCTCCCAATATGTCACCGCTCATCATTTTACCTACAGAGGCGGCAGCATTGCCCAACTGCCCGAACAACTCCATTGCAGTGCCTAAGCCACTTGCCAAATCATCCTGTCCCAAATCGGAAAACATGGATGCAATGGCATTGCCGCACGTGGTAGCCGTATCAGTAATCGTTTCAATGGACTTGGTTACGCCTTTGGCGGCTTTCTTCATGTCTGCCTCTGCGTTTTTCACATCCTCATCCGTACCCTTTCCGGCAGCAACTTTCGCTTTGGCTTCTGCCAGCTTCTTTTTGGCTTCAATGTAATCATCATAGAATGTGCCTAAAGCCTTAAAGGGATTCTTTGAAATAAGCGTTTCCTTTGCTTGGTTCAAACTATCAATCAAAGCACGGTAATCTACGGGATTCAGTTTCAAATCCGCATCTTTTAGCTTTGTTTCAATATCAGCCACCAACTTATCTATTTCGGCTACAGAAAGGCTATCCAAATCGCCAAATAACTTCTTCCAACTATCCGATTGCTTTAGCATATTGGCGGTAAGGGTGCTTAACGCTTCTACCTCCGACTTGTTTACTTGGTTAATCCGTTCTTGGTCGCCCGTCTTTTGAGCGGCAGCACGAAGCAAGGCGTATTCCTTTTGGATGTCATTTCTTTGTTCCTCAAAGGTTCTGTAAGAGGAAAGTATCTTTTGCTGTACTTCTTCCTGTAACTTCTTATCTTCTTCTGAAACAAACAAAGTGGCTTCCGCTTTTTCGTCAGCACCCACAAGCCCGGAACTTCCATTAGCCAGCTTCTCTTTTGCATCGGCTATGGCTTCCAACTTCTCGGCAAGTGTTTGGGCTTGCTGAATGGTCTTAGATACGGACTCCTTGAAAGAATCCATAGCGGACTTTGCCCCCGTGATTTCATTGTATTGCATATTAAGGGAAATAAGTTGGTTGCTTTCTCCCTCTGTGAGTGTTCTGGCTTGTTGTTTATCCTTTAGAGCCTTGATTTCATTTTCCACATACTCCTTGTACGATTTACCGCCTTTTAGGAGCGTGGCAAATTGGGTATTGGCTACATCTTCGCCCATGTTGCGTACCCAACGGAAATACAAGGCATATTGCTGTTTCTTGTACTCTATTTCACCGTCAAAGAGTTTGTTTTGGGCTTGGTCATATTTCTTGTTTTCAAGTGTTCGCCTTTCATCGAAGCCGTCCTTTTCAGACTTGGATAAGCCACCTTTTCCGGCATCCTTACGGGCTTTAGCCAAAGCCTTTTCCTCTTTGTCTATATTATCCAATGCCTCCTTGTGTTGGAGCGCAAGGGTGCGTTTGCGTTTTTCGTAGCCCTCTTCCAAGACTGCAATACGGTCAGCCTCCAATTTGCGGTCAGCTTCAAGTTGCCTTTCACGTAGTTGCTTGGCGGCACTATCCGCTTTATCCCCCGTGGTATGCTTGGGCAACCGGGCTTCTAACTTCTTTATTTGCGTATCATAACTCTTATAGTCAGAGCTACCGATAATGGCAGCTTCACGCAATTCTTTAAGCTGCTTGATACGGTCTGATATTCCCTTTTCCGTGTTAAGGTTTATAGCCTTGGTGTTTACAGCACCATTCAATTTATCCAACAAGTCTTTCAACTCTTTCAGTTGGGTATTATCGGCTTCCACCTTTACCTTTTTAGCATTGAGGGTATCAATGCTTTTCTGAGTTTCACCTATTTTCTTATCCAGCTCGTTAAACGACATTGCCACATAGTCGGTACTCTCTGTTACAGAAGTCGTATCTTTTTTGCCATAGAATTTTTCAAGTTGCTTATCTACCTTGCCTATAGTTTCATCTGCCTTTTTTGCTGATTGTGCGACACTTTCAAGATATGTTTTTATATTCTCCTTGAAAGCATCCATTTCTTTGCCTGTAGCCCCGGTGGACTTTTGTACGGCAGAAACAATGCTATCCAATGAGTTGTTGAACGCATCGGTATAGGCTTGACCTGTTAGCCCTTTCAATTGGTTTGCGGATTCTACCGCCATAGATTCTACTGCATCCCATACAGCCCCCGAAGCTCCACGAATAGAACTTGAAGCCACATCAATAACCTTATTCATCATCACGGTTACGCCCTCCGGGGTGGTTTCCATAACTTCTTGAATTTCTTTGTAGGTTGCATCTTCGGCACTTTCTTTCAGCTTATCAAGTGCATCCGTTTGGCTTTGTACCAGTTCTTGCATAGCTTGTTCGGTATATTTAGCCTTGATTTTTTCGGCTGTAGTTTGCTGAATGGCTGTAGTCAATTCCTCATATTTAAGACGCTGTAAATCAAGTGTAGCGTTTTCATCAAGCAATGTTTTATTATATTGTTTACATACGGTATTGATTTTTTCAATCGTATTTTTATGTGTTTGAGTTCCTTTCTCCGTATTTTGCAATACGGAAAAAAGTAAATTCAAATTATCAATTTCTTTTTTCGTGGTGTCTTGAAATTCACCCGTTGCCGTGGTAGCTTCTTTTTGTTTGCCCGTAAAAAGAGTAATAACACTGACTAATGCGCCTATCAATCCCAGTACCCAGCCGATAGGATTGCTCATCATGGAAGCCCAAAGAGCTTTCACCGCTACCGTTGCTTTTGTCGTGATTGCAGTCAGTACGGAAGTTACTGCTCCTTGTGTTGTCTTTGCCGTAGTATCTGCCACGGAAGCGGCTGTGGATTGCTTGGTGGCTGTAGCTTCAAGTAATTTTTTCTTTGCGTAAAAATCGGATTGGGTGGCTAAAGCCGTCTTCCGTGCGATAGCTGCGTTATCCTCCGCTGCCTCCATCTTCTTAGTGGCAATGGCTATCTTTTCAGCGTTTCCGGTCTGTTGTGCCCTGTACACTTCCAAATAGGCACGTTCTACAGCCGCCTTTGCCGCCAGTGCATCAGCCCGTGCCGATTCCATTTTTACGGCTGCTGCCTTTACATCGGTTCGCATGGCATTTAAGGTAGCCGCACTGTTTTGTGTCTTAACGGCAACCTCATTTTCCAAAGCGGCACGATACACGGCACTTTTAGCCGACAAATCCAACTTGCTTAGGGCTTGCTTTTGTTCAACGGTAAGAACACTCAGAGCCACCGCCTCATAATTGGCAGAAGAAACCGTTAGGTTCAAATTTGAAAGATATTCCGCTTGTTGGACGGTTAGCATTTGTTGAATGGTAGCAATGCGTAACTGCTTTACCATGTTGGCGTGTTCCTCTACCGTCAGTTGTGCTTGCAATGCTGCGACATGGCTGTTTTGGGCTGCAATCATCGCTTTTGTCTGAGTTACCACCTGCCCGGTAGCAACGGCTTCCAGCTTCATTAAGGAAATCTTAGCTTGCCGTGCTGTGTTATCCAAAAGGGCAACGCCCGTATATCCCTTTGTGGCTAATGTATTCAGCACAATAGCGGCTTTCACGCTTCCATAGCCTATAGCAACGGCTTTCAGAATACGCAAAATATCATCCAAATGCTCTGCCATATAGGTAGCACTTTCAATAGCTCCGGCAAAAACATCTTGATTGTCCGCACCCAACTTGTTTAACGATTGTTCCCACGCATCACCCATATTGGAAATCATACCCGTTAGGGACTTGCTTTGTTCTTGCATGAGGTTGTAATAAGTCCCGGCTTTACCCGTCATGTTTTGGAAAGCCTTTTCTACTTCCTCAAAGCCCACCTTACCCTCCGTTACAAGGTTAGAAACCTCATCTTTGGTTACACCAAGCACTTTAGCCAGTTCCTCATAGATGGGAATACCGCGCCCAGCAAACTGCCTAATATCCACGGTAAACGCCCTGCCTTGTGTCCGTAGCGTTCCATATAGGTAAGCAATATCCTGTAGTGGCGCACCCACACCCGAAGCCACGTTACCAAGCATTATCAGCTCATCCACCACGTTATCCACGGTTGAGCCGTAAGCAAGCATCTGTTTGGCACTACTCGCAATGCCCGAAAGGTCAAACGGAGTTTTGGCGGCTGTATCAATAAGCCTATCCATCAAGCCCTTTGCTTGCGTACCACTTTTGAGCATGGTTGTAAAGGCAATTTCCAACTGTTGAAACTGCCCACGTGTTTGCACGATACTTTGAAGCAATGTCCCCATACCCTGCCCAACGAGGTAGGAAACAATGTATTTCGCCCCATTTTGCGCAAAGCTCTGAATGGAATTATCCATCACAGACGATTCCGATACGGCTGTGGATGAAACTTGTTTGATACTCCTTTCCATCGCTTGTGCCGACACGTTGAAATCGTTTATATCAAGGGTGGCTTTGAACGCCAACGCTCCGTTTATATTATCCATTACATTATTCCTTTCAGATAATTCTTAATATCATCCTTTGTCTTTAGCTGTACAGGTGGCTTCCCTCCATCCTTGTTTCCGTCCGTTTGCTCCGGCTCTTGTTCCACACGTGCCGCATCTGTCAGCATGATTTGTACGTTTAGCCAACTGATTCCCCAAAGCAGATAATCGTAAGTCCAACCAAAGGACTTGATAATTTCCCCACGATTACCCCACGGGCTATTTAGCCCGATTACTCTACTCGGTTTGCTTTGAGTTTCTTCGGATTGGTCGTTCCTATCTCCCGTATTGACCGAATAGAGGACGTAAAACCCCCGGGATTCATCATTTGGCTTATCACGTCTGCCAGCTTTTCAAGCCGGGTAGATGTAAGGTGTTCCATGAAAAACGTTTTCAAGGCTTTCACCTCCTTGTCTTTAGAGGGGTCAGCTACCTCGGGATTGTTAAGCACGGCTACGGCTGCAATCTCTGCCATCAGAGGAATATACTTGAAAAGGCGTTTGCTTTCCTGTATGGGTTCGGCTTGTACCTTTTCCTCATCGTATTCTATATTCAGATACAACCGCCTCAAACAATCCATCGTACCCAAATAAAGAGGCTTCAAATGGAAGTGACGCATATATACACGCTCCATAGTTTGCAAAGCGGCATTGGGTACTTCTGTTTCGGACACATCCCAGCCTTTGGGAATACGTTTGTCACGCCACATCTTTACATGGTTCGGAAAATGCTTATTCCACCAACGGATGAAACGGGGCGGTTTTACCGGGTTAATTTTAAGCGGTACATTGAATTTCACTCCCATGTTCACAAGTGCCTGTATCGCCTTTTCTTCGATTTCCAAGCGTTCCTCACGGGTCAATTCACGTTCATTATTCAGTTGTTCCATTTATCTTAAAAGTTAAAAAGCCCCCCATCCGGGGATAGGAGGCTTATTTCTCATACTTGTTCTACACACATCTTTACGAAGCCTTTGTCGGGTCTTCCATTCCCTCATCGGCTTCCAATTCACTTTGGAATTTGATAGTCATAGGAACAAGGCAGATACCCTTAGAAGAATAGGTAATCTCGAATTTGGGGATAACACGCACGTTAGCGCAACCGATGAACAGACCCTCTTCCGGCTGAATCCACAAGCCCCATTCCTTGTATTCCAACTTTCTCGGTCTTATCCATTTACGCTTACCTTCTGAACCAGCAATAGTACCACCAAAATAACGGGCAAGAAGTGTCAAATCCGGGTCCATCAAAGACAATTCTACGTTAGTCGGTGTTTCACCTACCAACGTGATACGTTTGCTTGACGTTTCCGACTTGTGTTCCGTAATTTCAGGGTCATCGTCTTTCAGCGAACACGTGTCCTGATATACATCGCCCAAATCAAGCCACTGATTACCATTGGCGGGCATACTTCCATCTGTCATGGCGGGGGGAATAAAAATCTTTTTCAACCCCATTGTTGCTAAAATCGGCATAATCTTAATTTTTTATTGGTTTATACTCTTTTCTCTTACTGTAAGCTCCAAAGCAAGGGAAACAAAATGCTCGTTTTGGTCTTTCTCCTTAATCGGTGGATTAAACCTACCTATATTCCAGTTATAGCCCTTTCCACTTTCATAATGATTTTTCAACACCTCAACCACCTTTGCCCTTATCTCTATGAGCCTCTTAAAGTGTACCCTGTAAACGGCTTTTCCCTTGCCTTTGGCTATCACCTTATCCGGCACATGAATATTCACGTTTATCTGACCGTAGCGCACGGATGCTTCACCGTCTATCGTATGAGGGACAATTATCACATCCTCTTTGGTGTAGTCGTTACGCTCGTAATCAATCACACCCGAAATAAAGTTTTTCACCTCGCTTGCTTGAAGCATGGCGTAAACCCTTGTTGCTATTTCCTCAGTCGTTATCATGCTGCATTTCCGAATAATTCGATTGCTTTCTTATTGGCTTTCATCACCAACTTGTTAATCTCAGCAGGTAATTCGCTTTTGGCTTTCAGTTCGGCAGGTAGAATCACATTGTACCCTTTGGCTTCCACGTAGGCAGCATAATTCATTCCGGCTACTATAATGAGGGAAAAAGTGTTTGGCAGCGTGGCGGCATACTTCATTGCAACCTCCAACATGGCTTCCGCACCCTCTCCGGGCTGGTCTGTCCCACCATAGTAAACGATTTCCTTATTTTGCACCACGGCATAGCCTATAGAGTTGGTTAAATTGCCCGTTTGGTCTTGGTAGTTATGGTTATCCTTAGCATACTTAGCCAGCTTTTCGCCCATGTATTTTAACAAGGTTACGAAAGCTAATTCAAGTTGCTTTTGGAAAGCAGCCACGGGGTTTAAAATAGCCCCTTTGTCAAACATCGGCATTATCCCCATATCTCTATGTATTTAGGGTTTGTATCATCTATTCCCGAAATGGTGAACTCATCCACACCGCCACGCTCCAAAGTAACTTCCACACGTGCGCCTATACTCAAATCACCCTCAAAGTAGGATGGTAAAAACACGTCAAAGGTGTATGAATACATTTGCCCGTCCGTTCCCAATCGTTGCTTGGCAGGTATGAATTTCTCCACTTGGCACTCACAGCCTTTCATCCACACGGGCGCATCATCGTCCGTGTAAAATCCCGTTGCTTCATCCCTCGTTGCTTCAAGGGGCAAAGTGCTGTATCTGAAAGTTCCGTTATTCCGTGCCATATCACCACAAATTAGAGCCGTCCGTAATGGAAGAAACTTCGACAAAATCCGAAACGTCTAAACCGTTCTCGTTGCAAAGGTCTTTAATGCGCTTCTCCAACTTCTCCACGCTGTAGCCTTGTGAGGACTTACCTAACGTGTCATTGGTAAGCACAATCATCCGCTTTAGCACCTTTATAGCGGCTATGGCTATCGTGCGTTGGTCTGTGTCAGCATTGTACTCACTATCCCAGTCGCTTATCTTCACATCAGCAAGTGCCTTTTGCAAAGCAAGGCGGCTTGGGGTATAAGGTTCAAGCTCACCCACCAACGCATTGTATTTTGTCAAAGTTCCCATCACTACTATTTTTCAAGGGCTTCTTTCAAAGCCGTTACACTCTCATCTGAAAGGGCTTCAATCACTTTGGTTACACCCTTAACCCCGGCATTTTTGGCAACGGGGGCATTGATGGATTCCAAAGCATTCTTTACCACATTCAAATCATATTCATTGTCTTGGAAAGTAACCTTTTCTGAAAGGTTGCTCCCTACGGACGTAATCACGCAAAGTCCCCTTGCCACCAAATCATTAACCCGGTTAAGCTCATCAGAATGCAAGGTTTCACCTACCTTGTAGATTTTGCCTTTGTCGTTTTTGTCTATAAACGCTTTCTTTACTGTCAGTTCCATAAGCAAAAGGTTTAGCCTACTTCAAGAGTTGTTGCGCTCTCAAATTCGGATTTAGTCCAATAGGTACGTGCCACTCCATTTGCATCGGCTGGTACTTCCTTTTCCTCAAAGCCACGCACCTGTAAACAGATGATAGCACCAATTTCAGTGATAAGAGGTAACAAACGTCCAGAGCCTTGTGTATATTCGGCTGCAACTTGACCAGTGGATTCCCCGGTACGCCACTTGGCGATACGAATACCACCGCCAGCGTTCATGTAGTCCACGTTTTCTTCCTCTATCAACTCGCTATCTTCAATGGCGGGCTGAATTTCACCGATAACCCCGGCAGGCTTGATACAGATAAAGTTGTGATTCCACGGTTCAAGCGATTTACGCTTACCGTCCATATCCATACCCATTTTACGGGTAATCACCGTTACAGGGGGGATTTCATTACCAGTAAGCAAATCTGCCATCTGAGCCGTTGTTACGGTCTGAGCCTTTTTATCGTTACCATGCACCAACAAACGGGTCGTTTCATCCATACGCAGCCAAAAATAGAGGTCTTGGCTCATAAGGATTTCGCCCGGCTCAATGCCACGGTTACGCAGGTCACTACAGATAGCCGACAACATCAGGACGGGGGACAACTTGCCAGCTTTGGTATTGGCAGAGTTCCACAAGAAAGCTGATACCAGCTTGTTTGTTTCCGGCATTTGATAATCCACCTCGTACTTACGTCCACCCGGATTGTTGATTTCCGGCACGAACTGAGCCACACCCCAATTAGAGAATGCCATCAGAGCGATAAAGTCCATCACGTCCTTACAGCCCAAATAAGCATCTTTCATGTCGTGGGTAAGGAGCTTTTCAATTTGCTTCACTTTAGCGGATTCACTCAAACGGGGATTTTCGTAAACCTCCATCAGTTTACGGTAATCACGTGCGTACATGGGGAACTTGTGACCCACACGGGGGATTTCCTTAGTCCACACATCGAAGCCGTCAGAACGCCTCATAGGTGTAGGTGATTCATCACCAATCAATGTAGCCATGAAACGCAAGTTGTACTTACCTACAAGTGCCTCGGCAGTCAATGACATTTGGGGTGTGTTGGTAGTAAACCAGCTATCACAATACATCTTCTGAAAAAGGGTTGTTTCACGTTCGGAAGCCTTATCAAAAGTCTTTTTCCACGTTGCCAAAAAGTCAATTGGTTTGCCGTCCTTGTGAAGCCCTTTGAATGTTGAAAAAATAGATTTCATGTCGTTACGCTAATTTTAGTTAGTGTGATTTCGTTAATTTCACGTGGGGATTCCCTTTCAAGTAATCGCCCGTAGTGTCCTTTTGCCCGGCAGGGATAGGCGGCACTCGTCTTTCGTACATTGCGTATTGCATGGTGTCGGCAGAAACATCTACAGAGGTTTCAAACTCGCCTACTTCCACATCGGCAATCAGTACGGAGTTGGAAGTGCCACGCTCCTTTGATTTTGCGGCAGCTTGTCCGTCTGAAACAACCTCTACCAGCACATCGTCCTTTGCAAGCCCGGCAATAGCCTTAGAGAGAACAACAACGTAATTGTTCCCGTTGCGCTCAATCTTTTCAATTGTGGGAACATCGGCAATGGCTGTAGCAGCTGTACCGTCTTTCAGCACCAAATCACCAACGGCAAAGCAAGGCTCGTAGAACTCATCCACGTACAGGCTTACTTTCTTGGTATTTTCCGCATCCACTTCCACCACTTTTGCAGTCTTGATGACTTGCACCGTCCTTTTCACCTCATCCTTGATAGCAAGCGTTCCGGCAGGCACGGTATCGCCAACAGCGAAATGTTGGTTTTCCACGTCCAGATTAAAGCCGCCTTGTACGATAGAGGGCGAACCCGTGAAAATGGGTCGCATCCCAGTAAATGAAGCAGTCTTTCTTTTCATTTCATCTTTTATTTTACGGTTATTGATTCCAGCAAGCTATCAGCAGCTTCATCAATTTGCTTTTCACTTGCCGCCTTAGAACCCCCTGAGTGTTCATCATCAAGCCCATTTGTAATAAGCTCCTGTTTGTAAGCGGAAACGGCATCCTCAATATCTTCATCATCGGAGATTGATTTTGCCAAACGGTCACGGAGATAAGCCGGGATTTTGTGCTTTTCCATAGCATTAACTACTTCCTTAGCACGGGCTTCCTTGCTTTCTTTGGCTTCGTAGCCAGCAATCTTTTCCTCCATTTCCTTTAACCTCTTTTCAGTCGCTTCATCCAAAGCCACCTTACCTTTCAGCCGTTCTTCCTCTTCTTTCTTTTTCCTCTCCTCTTCGGCTTTCTTTTCTTCTTCGGTCTTGGTTTCTTTGTTCTTGTTCGCCCATCGGGTTGCTTCACCTTGACTTTCCTTAGCCACTTCCGCAATCAGATTTGCTGTACTTTCTATTGCCTCATCATCGGTAGAATCATCCTCAATGCTGCCACCCATTTTTTCGGTTATCGCTTTAAGGTACTTCTCCGAAAGACCAGTGTCTTTACACAAGCCTTTGACTTTCTCAAAGAGTTTCTTATTCATTGTTGCTTTTGTTATTTAGTAAGTTGAACTTCTACAGAGCAAAGATATGAAATAAAATCATATATGCGTTCAATAAACACATATATTTTACTCGGTAAATTACTTGCCTATTAGTAGTTTATGCTTAAAAACAAGACATAAAAGTGGTTTTTTATTTGCTGTATTTAATATAATAAATATGTGTTTGAATAACACAAGTGTGATAATATTTTTCACTCAATAGAAATATATCCTCAGAAAAGATGCAAATATATCCCATTTTGCAGTAAATATATCCTTTCAAGTATTCCATTTCATCTTAAACAAATAAAACATCCACTAAAAACTCATTGAGAAAGACCGATATATAGGGATTTTCAAAAATATATCCGAAAATATATCCAAAAGTTTTGTTATATTAAATATATAGCCTATATTTGCATCGTAATTAAATTAGTTACGAACAAAGAATGTGCAACATTAAAATTTCAGAATCATGCTAAAAATAGAATTTGAAGAAAGAACAGGGCTTAAACTCACAGAAGATGGGTACAAAGAAGTAGAAGAATGCTACATGAATACAGACCTTGACAAAGACACTTTTTGCGAGTTGTGGGTAAAGAATCCAACCGCCCTAAAAGAGATAGAGCGAAAGACGGTGTTAGTGCGTGAACTTTACGAAGAAAGAAAGTGTCTTTCAAATTTTCTCATAGACCAAGCCGAAAAATGGAGTGCGTCAGACCTTAGAGAAAAAGCAATAACCATGATTGGAGAGCGTGAATACCTCAGAAGAAAATTAGCAAAAGGGTACAACCTTTGGGAATTAGACAAAGAACTATTAGACGAAATTTTAAGAAAGTAATAACCAGTAGGGGGCAATCCCCTACGCAATGCAACACCGTATGAAAAAATATTATTTGCAAGGCAAAGAGATTAGCGAAAAGCAAGCTAAAGCTATTGAAGCCCAAAATCAGAAGTACATAAGTAGCAATGATTTTACGTATTGGGCAAAGTGTCAGTTTATAACAGTAGTAACCAAGTAAATTTCGGAATTATGAATGAATATACTTACATCGTTTTCGACCATAACGGCAGACGTTTGGGAAAGATTGAGTTTGGAGTGCGCAACAGCGTACCATCCGCAAAAGAAATAAAAGAAGCCATTAAAGATGGCTTTCCCAACGGGGCGACTTATAATTACTCGTTCCAATAAGTGTGTGTATCAACCAGTAAGACTTTAAGGATATGGGAATATTGAAAGATGCAATTTTAGCGGCAATACAGCAGGAACACCCGGATGCTCATTGGGTGGGAAACGAAAAGCCCCACATGATAGAATCTACAGCGCAAGCAAAGTACAATGACGTTAGACGTGTTGAACGTAACTATACTAAAGGCGTTCACAAGGCAAGAAAGGAGGCAAAATAAGATGGCAACACTGATAAAGACAGACGGAAGTAAATTGGAAATCCAACCTCAAAACGGGCTGGACTTCCAATTGGATGAACTGCAAAAGTTCGTAGATGGTTACATTGAAATTATAAACCTACACAATGGGGATATTCTCGTAATCAATGATAATGGGAAAGACGTTTTAGATTCCAACGAAACAGCTACGGAAATAGCGCATAAACACAATGCTATCTTTGGTTGGGATTATATTTGTGGCGATGTTGTTATGTGTAAAGATAGGGAGGTACTATAATGGCAGCTATCACATTCCAAATAAGCATCAGCAAAAAGGATGCAATTCAAATGGTACTGAAAGACTGGGCTAAAGTTTATAACAACCCGGAATTTATAAAATCAGACCCAATCCAATTCCCTAAAAAGTACATGGGTAAACGAGCCGAAATAAGCGGCTTCATTACGTCTTGGCTTTCTTTCGGGAATCGTAAGGCTATCATTAAGGCGGCAGATTGGTTGGATAAAGATTTTTGCAAAGACCCTTATTGTTGGGTAATGACCAAGCAATACAACTTCTACTACAAGGATAGCCGGAAGTTTTACCGTTTCCTCTCATACGATGATTTGTATAGGCTTGGGGAACGCTTGAATAGGCTGTACAACGACTTTAACAGGATGGAGGATATGATTATAGCCGACCCGTGCAAAACTCCGTTACAAGCCTTATCCGGCTATTTCAACGGTATCAATGGCATACCTGATTACGATAAAGGTTCTGCTTGCAAGCGGCTTTGTATGTTTCTCCGTTGGATGGTGCGCAATGATGGCATTGTAGATATGGGTATATGGAAGCGCATAAGCCCCTCACAGCTTATAATTCCACTTGATACGCACGTTCACAAGCTGGCTATTGCAATGGGGATAACAAAGCGGATAAGCCCCGACATGGTAACAGCCAAAGAGATAACAGAATATTTCAAAAGCATATTCCCTACAGACCCGGCATTAGGGGATTTTGCGCTTTTCGGTGCTGGGGTAAATATTAGCAAGAATGAGTAAACACAAATTTCCTTATAAATGGGAATTGGCAAAAACCAATTTCACTAAAGATAAAGGCAAAGTATTCTCATGCTTTGCGTGTGGTGGTGGTTCAACTATGGGTTATAAATTAGCCGGATTTGATGTAATAGGATGCAATGAAATAGACCCTAAAGTTAATCAGGTGTACGTGGCGAATCATGCACCACGCTTCAACTTCTTAGAAGATATTAGGACACTAAGAGAGAGAGAGAGAGAGAGAGAGAGAGAGAGAGCTACCGCCCGAACTTTACAGCTTGGATATTTTGGACGGCTCACCCCCATGTTCCACTTTCTCCTTATCCGGCAATCGTGAAAAGGATTGGGGCAAAGAAAAAGTGTTCAGAGAGGGGCAAACGGCACAAGTTCTTGATACACTTTTCTTCGACTTCATAGCTTTGGCAAAGGCACTGCAACCAAAGGTTGTGATAGCGGAAAATGTGAAAGGCTTACTTATGGGCAATGCAATAGACTACGTAAGGCGCATTTACAAGGATTTTGAAAATGCTGGGTATTATTGCCAACATTTCTTGCTGGATGCCTCAAAGATGGGTGTCCCACAAATGCGAAACCGGGTATTCTTTGTTTGTATCAGGCATGATTTAGGAGCGAATTTCTTGAAAGTGTCCGACTTGTTTAATGTTGAGCCACATATAAATATGGACTTCAACGAGCCGGAAATTTATTACGGAGAATTTGCGGACTATGAGGGTAAGCCATACGGCAAACGCATGAAAGAAATGTTTGATAACAGAAAAGAAGGTGATATAGATATGGCAGCAGCTTATCTTAAACTGACTGGTAAAAGAGGTTTTTTCAATCAAAATTACCTATATGAAAATAAGGTTTGCAATACTTTGACAGCCCATGTAGATAGCACCATACCTTTTAAAAGCCCCGTCTATCTATCCACTTCTGAGGTATGTAATATATCCACGTTTCCACAAGACTATGATTTTTGCGGATTTTCCCCTCATTATATTTGTGGCATGAGTGTTCCACCTGTTATGATGGCGCAAGTGGCTACACGGGTTTACGAACAATGGCTATCAAAACTATAATCAGAAGCAATATGAAAGGTATTACAACAGCAGCAAAGCAAGCCAACGGGAAAAGCCGGGCTTGCGCCACGTGTCCTATCAAACGGAATAGAGGGGTATGTATGCCCGAAGTACAACGGGTTTGCTCCGATGCGTTTATAGAGGGATTCAAGAAAGGTGTAAAATGGCTGCAAAAGCAGCAGGAAAACAACTGTTGAAATGGCACAAGAAAGCATAGACTACTTTATACAGATGGCAAAGGACTACGCCAAAGCTGAAAAGGATTTAGAGGTTCAGCATTGGGTTTTTGTGAATTTCGAGCGCAAAGATGAAAGTAATAACTATGTACGCTTATTCAGTTACGATTTACCACGTGAAGTTTACGAACATAGAAAGTGGGTAGTAGAATGGAGAAAGGCAAAACTTGTTTGCCAATATCCAAAAGGGTGTGTACGATACACGTTGCATTTCTATGATAAGCGTTTGGGTAACAACATACAACTGAATAAGGATTTGAATCGGCTTATATCGGCAAAGGCTCAGGTTACAAAGGCTCAACGCAATATTGATAAATATGTAGCCTACAATAAGGCTCATAATCTGTTTTTCGATGAGAGTACCGATACGGATTTATTGAAAGCTCGTGAGAAACTTGAAGCTAAAATAATCAACGTAAAGGAGGCAGAAGAAAGAATGAGATTAAAAATCAAACAAATACAGGAGGGAAGAAATGACAAAAATTAAATTGAATTGGACATACGCCAAAGGTGAGTTAGATACTGATACATTGAAACTTATTTGCCTACCAGCACGAGGTAAACGCTCGTTTGGTGCGGATGAATTGGATGCAGAACTTTGTATAAAGGACGGGATGAATTACCAAATAGCCGAAATTCATTTAGGCGATGTGGAAAGCTCAAATATTCTTTGTGAGGAAATTGCAATGCGTTGGAATGAATTTCAGTCAAACGAATGGCACGAGTGCAAAGATGATACGGAAGATGTGCCGGAAGTCAACTCTTATTGTATTCTTCGTATAGAGTACCAATTAGACGGTGAAAATTACACAGGCTATGTAACATCCAGTTGGGGTACATTTGGATGGACGGAAGATAATTTAGAATACTTCAAACGAAATTGCAAAGAATGGAAAATAACACATTGGAAACCGATTGTAAAACCTAAAGGGTGCAAGATATGAGAAAATTAAAAGCTATATGGCAAATACTCTTTGCAGACCAGTGGGCTGTATTCACTTTTGAGGAAGCAGCCCCTAATCCAACATGGCTTAAAGTGCCCAATTTCAGATGGAATATATCGGATAATGATTCAACATTCTTTTGGTATATAAAACAAAGGATAAAAGCCATAGAGGATAAAAAGGATAAATACACCTTAGATGATATGATAAGAAGACATTAGCCTTATTTAGCGGAATAAACTCAGTAAACATTTGTTTTATTAAATATATTGTAGTAATTTTGCGTTTACAGAACACATTAATATGAAACAACAAAGAAAAGTTATCCATGTAGAGCTAAAAGAACCATACAAAGGTAAACATCACTACTACTTTGGTAGCGTAACCGCCATATATGAGTTGTTGCCCATTGATGTAGTGGGTATATCAAAAGAAACGCTTTGGAATGTTCTAAAAAATGGTGAACACATAGGCAGGAAAGCCATTATACGACATGGCACACTCCATACAAAACAATCAAATAGAGGAATTAAAAAGGAGGTCTAAAATGATAGGAGCAATAATAGGCGATATTGTAGGCTCACGATTTGAGTTTAACAATACAGATAAGTATGACTTTCAGATGTTCGCAAAAGAAAGTACATTCACGGATGATACCATTTGCACCATAGCTATAGCGGATGCAATCAATACAGGCGCAAGCTACAGAGATAAGCTACTCCAATGGTGTAGGGCATATCCTAACCCAAAAGGCGCATACGGAGGCAGTTTTGCACGTTGGATAGCCTCAGACAATCCACAACCTTACAACAGCTTTGGCAATGGCTCTGCAATGCGTGTTTCCCCGGTCGCTTGGGCTTTCGATGATTTGGATAAGGTTTTGGAAGAAGCTGAAAAGACAGCTATAGTAAGCCATAATCACCCGGAGGGTGTGAAAGGTGCTGTAGCGGTTGCGCACGCTATTTACTACCTCAGAAAGACACACAATCAAGAAATATTTGAGAATGTAATGCAATCATACTATCCTCAATTTATGACAGCTCAATATTTTTCCGGGGTATTTGACGAAACGTGTCAAGGCACTGTACCACTATGTCTAAAGATAATCCGTGTAAGTACATCTTTTGAGGATGCTATACGCAGGGCTATTTCTTTCGGTGGTGACAGTGATACAATCGGGGCTATTGTAGGTTCAATGGCAGAAGCTCTTTGGGGTGTCCCCAAAGAAATTTCAGATAAGGCATTTGACTTGTTGCCTACTGATATGCTCAATGTAGTTGGTGATTTTTTCGGAAACTTAAATAGAAAACAATATGTATAAAAACGCCTTACAATCATTTTGCCGCTTCTATAAAGGGGAAGCGGAATGCCCATTCAAAGATGGCTATAAGCAAATGTTTTGGCTTTGTGAAAAATGGTGGACTGAGCAAACTATACCCGCCACCGATGCCGGGTGTGAACTCATTACCCCTATTTTAAAGGAGTACACCGATGCCGGACTATCCAGCTTTGAATTGTACGATGGTGTGCCTATCACATTGAAAGCGGTGCTTTTCAATCGGTACTGCAAATATGCTGAAAGGGTAGATATAGAGGGCTTTAGAAAGCTGTATCGGACTACATACACAAAAGGTTAAAGTAAAGGCGCACCGTAATTGATGCGCCTTTCTTTTGTTGTCAATATTTGCAATAGAATCCCATTGAAGTAGAAACCATTTCCTTTATCTCTTTCGGGCTTTGTTCCAAAACTTCCATGTCTATATACCATTTGCCATTTGTGTATTCGGCTTTGGTAATTCTGAATTTAGTGCCACGCTGTAGGATGATTTCATTTTCCCCCGTTGTTGTAGGCTTAGAAGTTCCGTTCCATTTCTTACCCGGGCAATAGTCCCCGTTATCATGGCTTGAACCAAATGCGGAGAAAGGCTCTGCGTAGGTCATTTGTGTACCTTTCGGGCAATATATATTCAGACACACGGGCTTACTTCCAAAGTTCGTATTCCGGCAATTACCACACGACATAAAGGAATCATCTGTACCAACTTTGCCAACCAGCTTAGACGGGTCAGATATATAAGCATCCAAATCAGGCAACCCAAACCGATAGTTTACAAAAGCACTGATTTCGTCACGCTTTACCCAAACATCATCCTTAAATGTGCTTCGGGCTATATATTGGGTCATATCAGCAATATGCTTTTCAGCTTCGGACAATCTACCGCCATAGTAGTGATAATACCCCTTGATAGCACGCAAAGGTTCTGTTATGTAACTACTACCAGCCGTATATTGATACATAGCCGCCTTTTCATTGGAACTTGCAAGTTTCCACATATCCACGGCATTATCAAAGAAATAATCGTTTGCATCCGAACTATGAATAAACCATTTCGCTGCATCCTTTCTTTCCTGTGTAAAATCGGAATCCTTAAACTTAACATCCTTGACTTTTGATTTACGCTTGGCAGCGGCTTTTTCAATGCTTTCTTTCCTTGCATTGAGTTCCGCAATGGTTTGTTGTGCCATTGCTTTATCATTGCTATTGATTGCATTTTCAAGCTGTACAATGAGCGATTGGTAAGGCTTGGACTTAGTAGAGAACTTAGATAAGTCGGTATAGCTATCCTTAATAGCTTTCCAATCTATCTTATCTTGAACAATGCCAATCTGTTTAACATAGGCTTGTTGTGACACCTGCCACGTTGGGTACTTCTGTTGTACATTGTGATAGTTACCTCCTAAAAAGTCGTATGCTTCAAAATTCAGTTTCTTTAATTGTTGTTCCAAAGAAAGGCTATCCCATTGTGCCAGCTTATCAGCAACCGCCTTGTTTACGGCTTTTGCATCGGCTAAAGAGAACTTTTTAGCAACCTCCATAGGATTGTCTATGTAACCCAGTGAATAAACCTCCTTACCAATGGTTTTCAGCTTACGGGCTTCCAACATGATAGCGGACAAATCAGAGTGCTTTAGAGCCTCAGTCAAAGCCGTAGTATTAACGTCAGAAATACCACCCATAACACGGAGCATATTATTTCCATAGTGATAGGTCGCTTTCCTCACATTCCACCGCTGCCGGATGGCATTTGCTTCCACTTCCGTCCGGGCTTCGTGCCGGGCTTTCGCTATCTCTTTTGCAGTCGGTGGATAGATAACCTTTTCATTGTCCCGTAGGAAGTATGGCAAAGTGCCTTTCTCCGTTGCATCCTTGATACGCTGCTCATTGTCTTGCATCCACTCGGTAAATTGGAATGGCTGCTCTTTTACCTTTTCCTCACATTCCACCGTTGCCGGATTATCCCCGTCCAAAATCTTATCCAGCATTTCGTCCAATTCTTCTTGCTTTGCCAGTACTGGGACTTGATAACAACGGCAATTCGGGTGCCACCCTTTCCAACGGAATGTTTTAGGGTACACACCTTTCAAATCATCGCAAATATCAGATACGGGATGATTGTTGGATAGTTTGATTTCAATGCCTACCACAAAGTCAAGTTGCGCCCAACGCTCAAAATCGGCTGTGCGATAAGCTATATTCGTTTCTGTACGTGCCAGTCTTTGTGCATTACGAGTGGACGAACGATATACGCCACGTCCCGGGTGCAAGTGCTTCGGGTTATCATCCACCCATTTGTAAGAATTGGCTTCTTTGTCCCAAACCTTGCGTTTCCACTTTCTGCCATAGATAGGTTGCCCGTTCTCATCTTCCCCCACCTTGATACGGAAACGCCTGTAGAACTTATCGGGGTCTTGTAGGTACTTCTTTATCTGAGCCGCCAAACGATTAGCTGGAACACCCTCACCAATCGCCAAATCCAAAGTGTTTTCCAGTTCATCACGGAACATACCCGTATATCGCCAAACCTTTTGAGAGAGATTCAAACCACCGTCACCACTCTTACGGGCAAAGAAAGCATCCATAGCCTCTTTGTTGCGCTTGAAGAAACGGGCAAAGTGGTTATCCTCTATAGATTGTTCACCAAACACACTTTTTACCAAAGCATCGTTGTTCTCATTAGAGGTTATCCACTCTTTTTCAACTCCACCCCGGATAGTTTGGTAAACACGGCTGTACATATTCCTCAAAATGGCTGTAACTTCCTCGCTATATCCATAGTCGGCAAAGGAGAAAGGTTTTCCATCCTCCAATTCCGTACCCTTTACCAAGTTAATTATTTGCTCAAATGCTTGTTGGTATATGATACGAACATTGGCAGCGTAGCCCTCTGTCCTATTGAAAAGCTCCGCTTGCATCTTTTTGTAGTCTATGTACTTTTTCTTTGCCATGCCACTACTTTAGTTTGAAGTTCGTGCAATAGTCCTTATTCAAAAACTTGCTGAATTTATGGAATGGGCATTTACACAAAAACGGTTCGCCTTTGTAGTCCAGTTCGTGAAAATCAAAAGCGTGTTTGCAGTCCCTACAATGGTATTGTGTCCCTTTCTGTTGAATCTTCTTTGCCATTATTCTTCATCTTCAAGAAAACTATTTAACAAATCTTTCTTTGTTGGGAAACAGTCACATTCGTTATGCCTGTATATAGGTTCTTTATCGCCAAAATTCCTATACTCTTTACGCTGTATCTCTATGTAATAAATGTGAGTATAGCACTTGCCAGACAGCATCCCCCCTGTCCCTGTAATTGTTTCTCCAATTATTTCAACTTCAATGTTGCTAATCAGTATTTGCTCCGGTTTGTCATTGCGCATAATCCAAACCTTATCACCAATATTATATTTCGTCTGTATTTCCATTATTCAGCCCCTCCGAAAACGTCTAATTTGTTCAACTCCTTTTGTTGCTCGATACGCTCCGCTTCTTCTTGCTTCAAGCGTTCCAACTCCAGCTTACCATCCTTAATGAGGTAAGACAATTCAATATAGGTTTCTCGGCTCATAGCACCATCATTGTATTGTTTAGACACATCAGCAAGCGTTTCGCTAACATCTTCCCCGAATGGCTCTTGAAATTTATGCTCCATCATCAAAGCCTCATATTGTGACTTGTTACGATAGTCAAGCACATTGCCCAAAATAGCCTTCATAAGGTTAGCGTGTCGCTTCATGTAATCATCGTGCTTTTCCTTGTGTCGCTCTGCCTTGATAACAGCAAGCAGCATAACTTTACGGATTGCCTTAGCCGAAAGATTGCCCAATGATTTCATGTTGTCAAAATCAATATTTGGGGTAAAGGACTTTGAAAGAATGTGCTTATCCAGTCGTTCAAACTCATTCTTCTTACTTTCGCTCGCCTCATTCCAAGTAAGATAGCTGACATTGCCGCCATTTTTGAGGATAAACAGCTTTGCTTCTTCTTCTGACTTGGGTAGGCTATTGAGGATTTCAGAGGTTGCCACCATAGCCGGATTTGCAAAGCGGTCGTTAGTGTCTGCATCAGTGCTTTCCATCATTTCAGAGCGTTCAATCATCGGTTGCACTTCCTTGTGTTCGGGTGTTTGCTCAAAAAGCAACATAGGTATTTTGCCTATAGGATTATCCTTAATCAGAACTTCCCACCCCATTTTACCACGCTTTGCACGATATACAGTAGTGTCGGTATATATATCCACATGGTAAACGGTATTGTTCCCCACCTCTGTTAGATAATATCCCCACGCAAAGGCGGTAATTCGCCTGTATTGGTCACGCACTGTATAAATATCATCATTGTTCTTCCGGCTCAACACATTCAATAAAAGGGACGGTTTACCCTCTGCATCCCTATACACGTGATACAGGATTGCAGATATACCCTCAGAGCCAGCCACACGTTTAGCTTCCCTTACCTTAGCGTTGAAGTGTATCTTATCCAACCAATCTTTGTAGTTCTTAAACGCATCGTCTGTATTCTCCGAAAGTTGTTGCCATTTTACAGGTCTGCCATAGAGGAAAACCAACGAAATTTCATTAATAAACTGAGGGTAGGGAATAGGAATTTTCCACCGCTTACTCCAACGAAGAAAGTTCCCTTTCTTGTCGTAAACAGCCCTATCTTTACGCTCCATCACTTTGTGAGTGCTAACCTCATACTCACGTAAATTGTTAGCGGCTTCTTCCGCATGGCTTTTCATCATAGAAAGCGCACGTGTAACATCCTTAGCCGCTAAAAGGTCGGCAAAGCCTTGTTGATAGCCAATAGCCGCCTTTACCTCGTTAGAAATAATGTTTAATAATCCCATTGCTTTATTGTGTTTTTAAGCGGTTATACCTAATCTACGTTCTATATCATCGGGTATGTCATACTCGTTATAGTCAAACCATGCTCGCATCAGAAACATATCCCTCCAGTCCGGGGAACAACCAATATCCATCTTGATTTCTTCTTTGGGCTTCAACTTTAGTTTACCGTCCGAATCAGCTTTCCATGTTTGCAGTTGTTCCAGCTCCCTTATGATTTCTTCCTTATCGGCAGTGCTTATCAAATCCTCATCTATCCCCACTTCCGTAGCGTTTATGCGGTCTGCCAGCTTGTAGCCGCATTGGGTCTGTAGGTTTTGGTAGTTCTCACCATTGAAAGGCGTAGAGTTGTTCACGAAGCCCTGAATGTCGCAATTATCCACCACACCACCGCCTACACCGTCCTCATCAACGATACATTTATGGTTGGGTATTCTGTACTTCTTTTGCTTGTTGATTATCCACGTCTGAATGTCGGTAGTCTTAGACACGGGGAAACATTGTAGCTCTATGATATGCCAACCATCCCAAACGGCAAGACGGGCATAGTCAGCTCCAAAACGTGCAACGTCCCCCGTGATATAGTTTGTACCTGTCTTGATTGAAATCTTATTCCCGAATATCTCACAGATTGCATCATGTGAGCAAAGGGCGTTGGGGTTATCGTCATACTCCCAATTACCTTTCAAAAGACGTTCACGCTTTACCTTATCCTTTGTAGTTTTCAAACCCTCTATATAATCGGGGTCTATGAATGGGTTTTCTTGTACAAGGCAAGCAAGGTAGTACATATATTCGGGTAATTCCCCTTTCTTATCCGGCTTGTAGAATGTATCGTACATCCAGTTCTTTTTAGGATTGCAAGTAATGAATAGTTTTCGCCTCAACCCCAATTCATTGTTAAGGTGTCGCCCGATACGGGTTTTAAGGGTGTCGTATGCACCGAAGTTCACTTCGCCACCCTCTTCAATCCATCCACCTGTATATTCGATTGAGCCGTAACGCTCATACAGAGGGTCGCCCGGCTTATATTGCAAGTCCAGCAAGTCAATACGTGAACCATTGAAAAATTCGATATAATTGTATTGCCCGTTATACTTATACAAGGTGTCATCAACCCCATACTGATTGCAAACCTTGTAAAATGTGATAAGTGTAGATTGTGTGATACGCTTTAACTCGGCACGTCCGATAAACCACTTTGAACCGGGATAACAGAGGCACATAAACAGAAGCCACACCGCCCCCGTCCATGATTTTGCACCCCCGGCAGCACCTCCGTACAAAAGTTCAACGTGTTCATTGTCGGTAAGTATCTTCAAAGCGTGTTCTTGCTTCTCATGCTTCAAACCATCCTTTACGGTAATGAAGTCGAAACAACCACGCTTGAAAAGCTCAATCTTCACTGCAAGTGCCATCGGCACGTCTGTAACCTTACTTCGTGCCATTGCCTGCCTTTATTTTTTCCAGCAAGGAATTGTATTGTAACAACTCATCCGTAGTAAGAGCCGACAAATCCATGCTGTTGTTGGTTACTTGTGCGTTTACTTCGCTCTCTATCTGTTGTGTGGGCTTCCCGAAAACCCTATCAAACAGACTATCCACCGTATAAGTCCTACCATAGCGAATATCTGCGTTAATGGCAGATACGACATTCAGAACCCAAACAGGTGTTTTCTTATTGGGTGTTCCGTCCGGGTTCTTTACAAGCCCCTCCAATATTTCGGGGGTGCTTTCCATCAAAAAGCGGATAACCTTGTGGTAATCCTCTTTACTCATTTCGGGCGCAATCTTCTTACCCGTTATATCCTTGACGTATTTATATATAGAGGGCTTCCGACCGGGATTTTTCGGTTGGTTCTCGCTTGTGAATCTGTTACCAAATTTATGTCCTTTTTCAAAAGCCATTCTATTGTTTTCGTATTGATTTCTGTGTTTGTTAAACACACTATAAGAGCAAAGAAAATCGGATAGCACAATACCGTCCGATTCTCTTTACCCGGTTAATTATTCTATGATACCCTCTTGCGCCTTGTACTTATCCCAAAACCAAAGAATGGTATCACCGTCCTTTTCGTCTATCATTTCATCGTAGGCATCCAATTCCTCCAAAAGAGCGTCTGCCTTATCAATTACCGAAGTGAGATGCTTTTGCTGATAATCGTCAGCATTCCAAACCTCAATCTCACCGTTTAATTGCTGCTTGATTACTTTAATCTCATCAGCGGTTAATTCTATCTTATTCATATTACATTGAATTAGTTTAAGCAAAAATACCTCTATAGTTTGTATTTCTTGCAGATTTCCTTTACTTTCTTAGTATATTTATCACTTTTACCATGTACCGCTTTGGTAACGGTTTCAGCCCAAAATTCCGACACATTGGTTTCCGCATACTTTCCATACCCGGATTTCTTCTTGTCTTTCTTCCAAGAATTAAATAACTTTTTCACTTCCTTTCCAGCCGCTTTTTGGTTTGCCCCTGTCATGTGGGCATTCCATGTAGCGTGCGCCAGCTCGTGCGTTACAGTATGGGCTACCGCCTTGTTGGTCTTTGTACTCCATCCGCTTGCATAGCCTTTCTTGTGTGAGGCTTCCACCGCTTTTTTCGTTTGCATGAAATGCTTTTTGTTAAGGTAAACGCCCTCAGACTTCCCATTAGCCGTAACGTGTACGCCATAAGTGCCAGCCGATAGCTCTGCCAACTTTACATTCCTTTGCCTTACACCAAGTACGGCATGATAGCGTGAAATAGCTTCTTTGGTTGCCTTATACAGAGCCGGGTCTTTCATGTTTACCAAAGGCTCAGGCTTACCAACAGAACCTTTATATGTTGCATCACCCGGTTGCAGTCCTCCACGTGTTCCGCTTGAATTTCGTCCCATAATACTTTACTTCTTTTTTGCGTTAATAAAATCTGTGACGTACAACAGCCCATGTTCACGGCAGAACTTCTGAATTTCCGTACCCCCACCGTAAACGATAAGGTTTGGTTTTTCAAGCCCGCTTATTTCTTGGGCTACTTGCAAATCAGATTTAAGGCTTTCCATCCAACCGTCCAGCCCACGGGTAAAGAAAGCATTATATCCTTTGGGAATACCCATTTTGTTGTACTCAATAAACTTGTGAGAAACATTCAAGTCAGCATAAACCTTGATTCCGCATTCTTGGAAGTAACGGGAAAGCCAGCGTTTCTTGTAGATAAGCTGAATGCCCCACGCTACAGGTGTTTGGTCGTGGCAGCTACAATTCGGCTCTACCACTGCCTTGCATCCGCTTGTGAGCAAATTTATCGGGTCTTTGAAAAGAGCCTCAAAGCGATAATCATCCACATAGAAATGATACGTTGCCACATCTTTACGCAAACGGCTGTTAGCACCCCACGGGGACAAAGGCAATTCTACTTTCCCGGCTTGCATATCCAGTAAGAGGTTTGGAATCTCAAAGACGTTATCGCTTTCATAAAGAACGTCCTTAAACATGGAACGGTAGAAAGATTCCTTTTCGGCTTCTTCCTCGCTTTGTTCCTCATCGTCCGTTTCTTCCTTTGCGTTTTGCTCGGCTTCCGTTTCCTCTATCTCTTTAGCCGCTTTCTTCTTACCCTTTCCGGGCTTCTCATCATCGGATGGAAAATCAAGCCCAATAAAGCCAAAATCTACATCTTTCCAAAACTCATCCATTTGTAAGGCATTGCAATCCCAATCGCCATTGTTGATATTATCCCTCAGAATAATATCCTTTTCCTCATCCGGGGTCAGTTCCGAATAAAGGATAACGGGCACATCGGCAAGTTTCAGCTTCCTTGCAGCCTTTAAACGTTGGTTTCCTGCCAATACCACCAGTTTACCGTCACGCTCCATAACCGCCAAAGGTCGGTGTTTCCAAAAGCCGTTTATCTTTATGGAATCCACCAACCTTTCAAAGTCATTCTTTGTAATGGTACGGGGATTTTCAGGCAACAAAACCAGCTCCGAAACTTTCTTGTATGTAATCTCACTACATTTCATCCTCAACCTCCGTTTCGTCTTTGGTTTCGGCATTCTCCGAAGAATGGGAATCCGGCATTAATTGTTCCTCATCATCTTCTACACAGAAGCCCTTTCTAAGAAGCTCACAGAGCTTCACAAAGCGGTAACGCCTGCGATACTTCACATATACCAGCTTTGCACCTACGGAATCTTTGCCAATGGCATAGAAAGAACCCCGGTAATCAACGGGCAATGCCACCGCACCATAGATACTAACTGAATCATCGGACACACTCGTAATGGTTGCGTGCCTATCGTATTTGCCATTGACATAAACGTGTATCTTTTCCCCTTGCTTCAAATGCTCTTTTGGGGCAAACCTCCAAAAGTTCCTACCTATATACTCAGACATGAGCAACAAGGCTAAAAAAAACAGCGTTAATCCGATAAAAATATACATACCCATAGCTTTATCATTTACTTGGTGAATCATATTGCAAATATACTAAATATGTGTTTAATAAACACATATTTAACCATAAAAAGAATACTAAAAGCCATAAACCAACATTGCACCATCACGTCCATGCTCATTTGTCTGTTTTTGCCATCCAGTCAGAGCCTTAAACCGTTCTTGTGTCAGCTTGGTTACATTGCGTTTCGGGGCAACCATTTCATACTCCACGCCCAACTCTCTCAGATAATCATCCCATATAGAGGCATCCCGTTTCACAGAGCCTACACCTTGCAACTTCTTACGTTCCATTTCACGGCTCATACGCTCCGTTCCGAACCATGTTCTTTGCCGGGGGTCTTCCACCCTTACAATCACTTTGTCACCTACACCAGCCTTATACTCATTGTACAAGGAACGTACACGCTCCATCGCTTTATGTATAGGCAAAGAGCATACTTGAAGTAGGGAACGCTGCTTGCTATCCCAAACAGCGAACCCGGTATTTACACCCGTATCAATCCCTACATAAATCATTATTCAGCCTCCATTTCTCCATTGGGAATCTGATACAGAATAACGCCCTTAATCTCGTTTGCTTCGGCTCTATCCCCGAAAATCTGAGCCATCATAAGGTTATTAGGCAGATACTTGTACCTCACTTCTTTAATGAGCGGCAACCCTATCGGGGCTTCACTTATCACGTGCAACGTCCATAGCCCATCCTCTTTAGATATGGTTACAAAGGCATTCTTATAGAGGAAAGAACCAACTTTATACACACCGTAATCATCCACATCGGTAAAATCCGCTTTTGCAGTTTCTTCCAGCTTTATTATGAAGTCGGGGCGCATACGCTTCTTTTTCTTCTTGAAGTATTCGGGATAAACCACCATGCCTTTGTTCTCTGCGTTGGCTTTCGCCAGCTTTGCTTGTAATTCTTCTTTATTCATATATCCATCATTATTTTAAAGTGTTCAAAATTCTTATTTTCAATTCTCGCATCTTCCGGGTAATGAGTAGCGTATTCGTACCACTCATTATAGCATTTTGGGCAAAACCATCGGTTCAATACAGCTACATAGTAACCAATATTAGAAGCCATATTGCAATTATCGCAAATGCCAAAGCCACCCAATTTACAAGCCAACTCCATTCTGCTTGCTTCTACTACTTTAAACCCTTTCGGATTATCTACAATCTTAGCCATATTAATATGTTGTTTCTTGATAACTTGAAGTAGGAACTTTCCCGGATAGGATAGCGTTCCCACACGTGATAAGCCCGTTATCTTCATCATAAGAGGGAACAAACACAATAACATCGAATCCGTTGTCTTTTAAATCTTCCTCCACGGCTTTGTATGGGGTAAACAGCTCATAGCCTCCGCTTGTATGCAAATCGTTCTCATCACAGCTATTTGTCCGGTGCAATGGGGTAATCTTACACATAAATTTATCGGGGTTGAAAAGCTCTCTCAAACGCTTTCCGTCTATATGTGTATCATCTGCCAAAGCAAAGTTTAAAGCGTATTTTCTGCCAACAGGCATAGGCAGCGACTTCCCAATTTCTGAAACTTCACCAAGTGAAAGCGAACTTCCAGAAAACAGATAATTTCTTTCTTCATCATTCGTTGTATTGATGGAGAATTGAAGTCCGGCATCACCCTTATAAAACTCGTTCTTTATGTAACACCACTTATGCAAGAACTCAACCAGCTTCTTATTTCTCTTTGGCAACATTGTGCTTATAACCGGGTGTACCAAAGAATCGCCTATAAACGGCTCTATGTCTTTCTTTATACAGATTGCATGAAGTAGTACATTTGCGTTCCATGTAGGCTCTCCCATACGTGCATAATGGATGTTTAGGCGTTTCGTGTGCTTCACTTCCGGGTGTTGCTTGATAGCCGTTAATGCTTCTTCTTTCAAATCATTAAAAGTGGCATTTCTCCCAATACCCACTTTGGGAACATCGCAGAACTTGCAGCCCATAGAACAACCGTACTGTGTGGAAATGGTAATCACCCATTTTTCAGTAAGAGGCATTGGCTCGCCATTGGGTACACCGTTCAAATCACGGGTAATCCCCAAGAAGTCCGCTTTGATATTAGCGTTCTTGCCATAATCTCCAACCGTAAGGAACTCCAACAGTCCCTTTTCACCCATAGCGGTATATATTTCGCCTGTAGGTACTACTATCTTCTTTTTAATTTTCATATTTTCAAATCATTAAAATGCAAATACTACTTTTTCGCCATTCATTGCCCTTTTTCGCAAGGTGGGGTATCGCTCATAAACCTTGTTAGCCATATCCTCAATGTCGAATTTGAAAGCCGGACAATACTTATATCTGAAAGCCGCATAAAAACGGTCATTCAGCATTATATCAATCATCAACGTTTTCATCCTCATCTAAATATTCTTCGTTTTCGTCTAAAAAAGCATCCAAAGCCTCATCGCAATATACACCCTCACATAGACTATCTGTCGTATGCTCTATTTCGCCCTTACGCCACGGACAACACCCACAAAGAACATCGCCCATATCTTCTTTTAGAGCCTCTCTATCTACCATGACACGGACATTTGGTATTAAACACATCTTTTAGCCATTGTTTATATGGACTTATCGGTTTGCCGTAGAAAATCATATTGGCTTTATAGCTTTCATACATCTTTTGGCGAAAGTCCGCAGGTATTTGCTTCTTTGCTTTCCTTAGTTTCATTTTGCACCTCCTTTCTTGTATTCCCTCATCGCTTGGCTAAGGCTTTCCGTCCTATCCAGCAGCTTTGCCAGCTTATCCACGTCCACGATAACCTCACCATCCAAATAAGCCCAAACTTTTCTCAGAGCTTCCGCAATGGCTTTTGCTTCTTTGGAATCTTTCAGAGAATTAAGAACCTCCTTATTGGTAGCTGTAGCCCTACCGTTTTCTTTGGCGTTATCCACAGCCGACTTTGCAGCCTTTACCTGTTCTTTCTCACTACCATAATTGGCGGCAATCTCCTTAGCTGCCTTAACCGACAATTCCCCTTTCATAATCCTTTCTTGAATATACGGGGGCAAATCCAGTAAGGAAAGGCATTTGCTTATGAAAGCCGGGCTTTTCTTGAACTTATCCGCTATCTCAACTTGGCTATATCCAAACTCTTCTTTGAAACGTCTGAACATGATAGCGCACTCGTATTCGGTAAATTTCTTACCCTCGTTACGCATCATCTGTTGAATATACAATTCTTCAGTAGAAGCGTCCTTTCGGGCTTTCATGGCACGAACATAAGGAATATCCGCACCCTCGGATATAGCCAACATGGTAGCCCTATATCTGCGTTCACCATCCACCAATTTGTATTTCTCGTTACCCTCATCATCTTTAAAGGCTATAACCGTCAGAGGATTTAAGACACCTTTTGCCTTTATTTGCTCTTTCAGTTCGTCAAGGTCAAAATCACGTCTTACATTGAAACCGTCCACAACCACGATATTACGGGGGTCAATCAAAAATAGGTCTGTATTCTTTGTTTTATTCGTTTCCATACTATCAATATTTGAATGAAGTAAAATGCACTACCACACCCTCAAATACATTACTTTTGGAGTTGCCAAAGAACCACTCTACAAAGTTTTCAACGCTCAAACCGTCATTCTTTGCCACAACTTCAACGGGGACTTTCTTATTGTCAATCCATACTTGGGGTACGGTATCATCGCTTCCATAGGTCATAGTAATATGCTGTAAACCTATCTTCTCATACCGGGCAAATTCCCGTTGCTCTGAGTTGTACGGTCTTCCCGTCCATTCACGCACTGAAAGATATTTTTTGCCGGATGCTATATCTTTATATCTCTTATCCCACACGCCATTTTTATTGTAGCGTATAGTATGTATCTTCTTATGCTCTTTTAGTTTACCCTCAAACTCTGTAGGCTTTCCAGCCAAAGAATGTGTAACTGGGAATGCACGGCATAAGGTCACAACCACTTTTTTCTTTTCTGATTTTTGGTGTTGCATAGTTTTATTATTTACTTGGTGTATTACTTGCTGAATAATAAGCAAGCGTTATCACATCCCACATTTCGCTCACAATGGCAAACGAAAATGTCTTATCCGGGTGGGTACTACTTGGCATATCCAGCATTTCTTTTTGTATCGCCTCGTTCCAATAATGGCAATCGGGCGTGTAGTTAGATTGAAAGCTATTAATGCTTGCAATAAGTTCGTTGTAATACGCTTCACCGAAAGCATTAATGAGCTTTGTTTTGTTTCTGAGCGCAAATCTCATTTCCGATAGCTTTTTTGACTGTAGTGCAGCCGTTCAAACATTTCTTCCATCCTATCAGCAATACGCTCTCCGTATCTGTCGCCAAATTCCTCATCTGCCAAATTGGAAGTGGCTATAGTGAATAGCTGCCTGTCATATCGGGCATAGATTAATTCAGTAACCGGTGAAAACTCGTTGCCCCAACTTTTCACGCTTGCTGGTTCAGTGCCCACATCATCAATAAACAAAAGTTCTTGATTCTTTAGCTTGTTGAAATAAGTCGGGTCATCGGCTATTGACTTGGCAAGGTTCAGAGCTGATATGCGGTACACTCCCTTTCTTTCGGAAGATAAATCACTATTGTACAAGATACCTATAATGTTGCATATCGCCTTTGCAAGCGTGGTTTTACCACTCCCTACCGTACCATACAGAAGCAAGCCGAACTTTCCGTTTCCGCAAAGGAACTTAGCCGCTTTGCCTATCTTTTCCAACGTGGCTTCATCCGAAACATACTTCATGTTTCTGCGCTCAACTTCTGACTGATAACACATCCTTAGCATTTCCGCTATGTCCTGTTCGGGAAACTTCTCAATCTTAAAGCGTGTCCCTAAAAGTCCTCTTTGCGCTTGGTTTGCCAATATCTGTTGCAGCCGTTGTACCAGTTTGTTGTCCATATCTATTCATATTTTCGTAATACTTATCTTTTACCCAGCCCCTAATAGTCAGGTAATCGGATTTATACTTCTTACCCTTAGAACCTTTGTAATTGTTGAGAATATCAATCATCGCTTTAGCGGCTTCTTCGCCATATTCGGTACATAATTTTGCATATTCATCACGTGTCAAAGTAACGTAATCAGCATAATTGTACTTCTTGGCTTTTTTAATCTTCCGCTGTTGTTCATCAGTCAGTGGCGGTGGATTCTCCGGCAAATCATCGGGGAATAGGTCTGCTTGCGCCCCTTGTTGCGTTTCAGCCGTTGGGGACGGTGTATGTGGCGTTTCTATCGGTGGCGTTTCCACAAGCGCATCAACTTTGGCTAATATCCGTTTTCCCATCGTTACACCACCTTTTTTCCCAGCCTCAGACCGTTTTATCCGTATTGATTCCATCTTAACCATATCAGCGTTGTACAAAGCCCCATCATGTCTTACAGACAATAATTCAGCGTTAATCAATGATTCTATCAGCTCCTTTGTTCCACTTCCGTAAAGGGCTTCCAATTCATCAACCGTGTATGCACCGCCAATAGGTTTCAGCATAACCCCACGCTCTATACTCACCCACATACAGCAAAGCATATCCAGCCACAAACCCTTACAAGCGAATGACAACCTCATAGCCGCATTGTTGGATAACCAAGCGGTAGCATCGAAAGGCATAGGCGGTATGATTTTCTTATTAGCCATATTATGAGCTGTTATAAGTGGGGGATTGCTCCCCCACGATATAGTATTTAGATTTCAAGAATAGCAATGTCCGGGGCAATGGCACGAATACCATCCAACACCTCATCAATACACTTATCTCTGTAGTCCTCTGCCAGTTCGTTAGCACCGGGCGAAACAAGTTGCAACAACACATCACCATTAGAAAGATAGTGGTCAAACTCAACTTCAATAGGTGTTTTTGCAGTTCCCTTGAAAATAGCAATATTAATCGTGAAACTCTTGGGCAAATTGCTTTCTACCTGTGAACGGTACACCTCAGCCATAGAACCGGACGGGTCACGTTGTTTCTGAATTTCAGTCTTGGCATTTGCCGTGAAGTTCTTTAACACTGAAACGAGTTTCATACAATCTTCTTTTTGCATGAATACACCACGATTCAAACGCAAGAACTGCCCCAATTTAGCCGGATTCCAGCCACGTTCTCCATCATTGATACCGAATTTTGAAAAGACTTCCGATAGTTCCACCGTACCTACAAAAGTATTTTTGGTGTAATAATCATCCTCATTCACGGTAAGTGTGATACTCATTTTCTCACGGTTTACCTTAACATTCGCACGCTTTTGGTCGATGGTGTCAATACGCTTTTCCAACCAATCCAACGGAGTTCTGATGACACCTGAAACAGAAATACTTTCCGGTTGCTTAATGGGCAATTCGTCTAATGCCTTAGAAGCATTACCAATCCTGTACACTACTTCGATAGGTTTTTCACCCTTGTACTCACCGATGTTCACGGTTAATCCTTTTTCTTGATTTTCCATTTTGAAATGTTTTAATTATTAATACTTAATCGTCAGTACCCGTTTTATCCGAACGGATAGCACGGAACACGTTACGTTGCCTTTCGTCTTGTGTCATGGGGCGTTGTTCCAGCAAATAACCCTCCGGGCTATAGAAGCCAACCATTTTCTCATCCTCATCTACAAACTTGAAACAGTCGCCCTTAATCCAATCACCCCCGGCTTTCAGTTCGTCACGAAGTTTAATTATGCGTTCTTCCAAAGGCTTGATTTTGCCTTTGTAATCGGCTCTGATTTCCGCTAATGATTGTTCCAAATCCGCCTTTTGAATCGCCACGTTAGCGAGGTCTGCCCTCCTTTCGTTGATTTCTTCTTGGTCGAATTTGCGTGTATAGCTACGCTCTACAATTTGGTCGCAGCTATCACGTAGAATCTGTGCCCTTTGTTCCACCGGGGTATCGGCTAACATAATGTCTTTCATTTCACCTTGTTTTTAGTTAATAATATGTTTAGCAAACACACTTTTATTTCAAACGATTTCCAACGGAAAAGTTGAATTTCAAATATTCAGCCCAAAGTTCAATGAATTGCTGCCCGAAATACTTAGCCTTTTCTTCCGTTTCTTGGCACAAGCGGAACCCATTGTGCGCAGCCGCAAACGAGGAACGATGAGCCGTGCTCAGAAAACCGAAACCCGCAGACGCACCATGACGCGCATGCGCAGACAAAAGGGCACCTCTTTGTTCGGGATTCATATCCTCAACCTCTTTCTTAGTCCATAAGGCAAACCACGGATACCAATATACTTTGCTTCCCTCTCCATCCGGCTTTGGTTGGAAATTTCTACCCCACAAAGCCCGGCTAATAGTTTCCAACTTCATAAGGGCTATTATGTGATTAGGCATATTTTGCCGAAAATCGTAGTGGTCTGGAAACTTTGCACAAAGAACTTTTTTTCTGTTTTCAGAAAGGATTGGCGTTTCTCCCAATGCCTCACAAGCATCCTCATACGTGCGGATAGTCTTGTAATCGTCCAACGTGGGCTTTGCAGCCTCAAACACCTTTTTCCCAAACAGGCTTTCCATAAAATCCTTAACTCCGTCACAAGCGTTTGCATAAGCTGTTTGCAACTTGCTTTCTTCAATTTCTACTTTCATCTTTCAATGTTTTTAATTTGTTAATAATCTTTTTTGTTAATCTTATTGCGTTATCCACTCTCGTACTTTGTCCGGGTGGAATATTTGCTATCAAAATGGGCACTAAGCGTATCAGTTCAGATACCACGCTGTTAGGTATTCTTTTCATGGCTTCTCCAGTATTTATCCGGGTCGGGAATATCTACATTCAAAAACTCTTTGGCATACTCCCTCAGCTTTTCACAATAGGTTGAGAATGTAACAGTGTTCATCGTAGCGGTTGAACGTGGAAACTCTATAATTTCCCCAGTGTGCTTGTTTACTACTTTGTCGGCAGTCATTTGAGCCTTAAAAAACTCATGTACTTGTTCCACCGAAACAAACTCCCAACCAGCTTCCAAAAGAGCGTCTAAAAGGATAGGGTAAATACACCCGAACAACCACCCGTTTTGGTCTAAAGAACGTGGTTTTCTAACCTTTTTAACCTCTATCCTATAGATACCATCCAAAGCGTTACGCATCCACTCATACAGAGGCTTCAAATCAAATAACCCGTTCCTTTTTTCTACTTGGAGTTTAGCCATTTCTTATGTCTTATCTAAATCAATCATTAAACCCGGCTTTGCCGCATAAACCACTTTCCCAGTATGCCTTTCCACTTCCGATATGAAGTAAGGCTCATCGCTATTATTCTCGGAAAGGTGCAAAAGCACGATTTCTGAAACATGGGATAAGTCGTTTGCTTCCAAAAAGCCCTTGCACGTAGTAAGCTCCATGTGTGAGGTAAGCAGGCGTTCACGCTGTGAGGGCAACGTGCGCCCGGCTGTAATCGCCTCGATGAGCTTCTTATCAGAGTAATTGCACTCTATCAGAACATGGTTAAGCCCCTTGAACTGATATTCGCACATACAGCTATCGGTAAGAAATACCATCTTTCCCATATCGGGGTGGTCTATCAGATAGCCGACACATGGCACATCATGGCAAGCTGGAAAAGGAAGTACCTTAAAATTACCCATCTTATAGCCTTTGCCCTCTTTAACCACTAAAGAACGAGAATCCCAAACACTCTTTGCAGTCCATACCTCCCGCAATGCCAACGTGTAAAATCCACTATCCACCATTGCCTTGATATATTTGGCGTGGTCGTTGTGGGCGTGTGTCACCACACACCCTACAACCTTTCTCAGATTGAAATCCAATGCTTTCTTGACTTCTTGGAAACGGATTCCAGCCTCTATAATCAGAGCTTCATTACCGTTATCCAAAATGTAACAGTTGCCATTACTACTTGAACCAAGAACTATCAGTTTCATACGCTATCAATATCCGGGGTCAATAGTTGCCGTTTGTTGCTCGCTTCCCGTATGGTGTTCAGACACGCTTTCAAAGCTCACATCTTCCGCATCAATCAATTGTTTGTTTGCGTAATTGTCGGTCAATATATCACGCTGTGAAGTTTCGTCACCCTCGTAGTCGTTAGTGATGGCATTTTGCATTTCTACGGACAAATAGCCGTATTTACTCAGTAAATTACGGATAACGGTTTTTTGTGCCATTCCGTGAAAGTTACCCATCCAGCCAACCTTGTTGCTATCGGGAGAAACGGGCAAATTTGCCAAATTCAGCAACTTTTCTACCGTTACATCCTTATCGCTTGTGATGGCTTTACTATATCGCTTTGCGTGGTTTGCCATTTGCTCCACTGTCATGTACAAAGTCTTGCTAAAGCCGTTCATAAGTTCAAAGTAACAGAAATAGCCTATCACCTTATCGCTTTTCCTTTCACCGTCAAAGGCTATTTCCCCGGTCAGTTTGTTTACCTTGCGCAACTCACCATCATACACCACATCCGCATTGATGGTACGGTATTGCCCCGTGCGCATGGCAAGTTGAATATAACCCTTATAGCCCATTTGAAAAGTCGGCTCATACACTTTAATCCAGTTGCCCTTTTCATCCTTTTTGGAGTTTTTGAACGGGATAATGAAAGCATAGCCCAAAGCCTTGTTTATTGGCAAATGTAACGTGGCGGCTTTGAGTGCTTCCATTACCACCTGTTTAGGATTACAGAGTTGCAGATTACTATCTCCGTTGTATAGGTCAATTACAGAGGCTACGAATGTTGCCGAATTTTTACCAAGCGCATTTTTGAATTGTTCTTGTACGCTTTCGGCACTCATCATGCTTTTAAGAATATCTACAGGCTTTCTTTGGGTGGCGACCTGCCCCCCGTTTGCAGTCTGTTGTACTGCCGTACTCGCTTGCTGTGTCATAATCGTAATTATTTAATGGTTAGTTCTTTGTCTGTAGTTACCACCAGCCGGATAATTTGGCTCAGTGATGGGATAATTTGGTTCACGCTTTCCGCATTATCAACGAAAATCGGTGCAGATACCCCCTTTGTCGTGCAAATGGCATTGATTATATCTATTCCGGCATTGATTTGTCCGGCATTGTTCACGTCAAGGAAAGGCGTACCGTTCACGGTACATACACACGTCAGCTTTTCGCCTCCGTTCAGTTGTTCATTCACAAAGGAGAATGATACATACCTGAACATTCCGTTAATGCGTTTCAACAGCTCCGCATCCTTATCCTTTTGGAATTGGAGTGCCGTAAACTCCCATTTTTCAAGGTCTGCCAACTTTTGATTGTTGGCAATGCGCTTTTCTTCCAAAGAGGCGATTTCCTTTTCAGCCCTGCCGATTTGTTCACGGTTTGCCAAACGCTTGTATAAGCCTTGCACGGCTTCATTCAAAGTTCTTTTCTCCGATTGCAGTTCCGACACGTCCACAATCTTTGCATCCACTTTGAGCTGATTTTCAAGTTCGACAATCTCGTTCTTGATGTCAATGCAAGTTTGGTCGGATGCTATCATTGCTTCCACGTTTTGAACTTCGGGGATAGAAGCCTTTGCTTGTTGAATATCGGCATTGATACGCTCTATCTTTTGTTCCAGCTCCACGATTTCGGCATTGGTACGGTCTTTAAGCCCTTGCACTTCTTCAAGCCGTTGCTTTTTAGCCATGCCAGCCTCTTTATTCGCTTTCAGACGTGCCGCCTTATTAGCGTTGAAGTTGGCTTGCATTTCACGCTGCTTGGCTTCTATATCCTCAATTTCTAAAGGACGTTTGCAAGTGGGGCAAATAAATTCTCCATTATCATAGGTTAGTTCTTCCGTACTGATTGAGGCAAATTCTCCACGCAAAGCGGATAACTTGGTGTTAAGCGCATTTATTTCCGTATCAATAGCCGCCACATCGTCCTTTTTACGGTTCAAATTTCCATTTTCGGTGCGTAGGGTATATTCCAATTCATTTAACTTGAAAGAAGCCTCACTGCGCCCCTTATTCGCTTCCGTATGGATGGCATTTTCTCTGTTGGTAAGTTGCAAGCGTTTTTCCCCAATCTGCTTTTGGATATTAGCCTTTCTTTGGTATTCCTGCTCATTCAGCTTTGATTTGTCAGTAATTTGTTCATCAATCTGCCGAATACGGGCATTTTTATCCGTAATCTCGCTATCAATGGCTACCCAATCCTCTTCGTCCGGCATAAGTTTACGAGCCGTTTCTATCTGAGAGGGAATAACCGACAATTCATCTTTGCAAGCCTTTTTCTTGGCGGCTACCTCTTTAGCGTATTGGGCGATGCTCCTGCCGGACAACTGAGCCAGCAACTCCAAATATTCGGGCTTGGTCTGTGCTACGTCTTGGTCGGTAAGCGTTCCTACCATATCCAAAAGGATTTCTTTTTGCACTTCCGGCTTCATTGATGTAAAGTAGAAAGGGTTGGTTATCATTCGGAAAACATCTTCCGGGATGATGGCAGCAACTTCACTGTCATACTCCTTTTTGGTAGCCAGCTTCACACCATTCAAATAGAACTCTGTAGCATGGTTCTTTAGGCTTTCTTCCGTAGTTCCACGGGGCTTCACCCAGTTTTCCACATAGCAGCGTTGCAGTGTTACCGTCTTGCCATCCACCGAAAGCACACCCGTAACGGAGTGTTCAAGATGCAAAATAGGCTTTCCGTCCGCATCCAACGTCTTAATGTTGAAATTACTGTCCGAACGTCCTGTACTGTCTTTACCAAAGAGCAACCAAAGGAACGAATCAAACACTGTTGTTTTTCCTGTACCGTTATCTCCGGCAACCAGCGTTTCCGCATCGGAGAAACCGATATTTAGGCTTCTGACACCCTTAAAGTTGATAAGGGATAATGATTTTAATTTGATTGTACGCATATTACTTGTTAATTATAGAATTGATTTTTTCTGATTTATCTACCGCCAAAAGTTCGGCACGTGAATACAGCACTTTGGAATGTATAGAGCTACCGCCCCGGATAGTGGAAACCCTGCCGTCTTTCTGCCAGCGTTTCACCCGGCACTCTTGAAACAGTCTGTATGCTTCACGTTGTGAAATGAGGTCTTTTGCCGGGGCAGTCTGTTTTACATAGTTGGCAGCACCCAAAGAAGCCATTTCCATACAGAGGTTCTTTAACTCGTATAGTTCCATCTGAATTGCCATAGGTCAGTCCTTTTTATAGCGGTTCTTAAAATATTCTCTAACACTTACTATCCCATACTCATTGTCGGTATAGAAAACCCATGCCAACCAAAAACAAGCTATAGCAGTACAGAAATGGAATGAGGCATCACAGAACAATGCCCCAACAAGGGCGACAATGCCAAGAAGTAGCGTAACGCCACATTGGATAAGGTTTGCTAAAGTTTCTCCTTTCATCGGTGTTGCATTTATTATTTAAAAAGATTGTTAGTCATAGCATACCGCATAAATTCAGCCATTGAATGTACGCCAACCTTTCGGAAACTGTTTTTTCTATGGTTGTTCACGGTATTTAAAGAGATAAACAGCTTTTCGGCTATTTCAGAATCGTTTTTCCCATCATAGAGCATTCGCATAACTTCTATTTGTCTGTCTGACAACTTGGAATTAAATTTAGGGGCGCAAATTACTTTGTCATATTTGCATTCTCCACGTAACGGACAACCCACAAACTCAAAATTAAAGTTCCAATTCTCATCTACATCAATCATGTTGTCATATAGACCGAAGTTGCATTTAATGAATCTGCGAACCGCTATAAAATCCCGATACCTCTTGTTGTTTGAACTTTTAGAGTATCTATCCATAAGCGCATCGTATGCTTCGGGGTAAAACTCCCTTAGTATAGACAAGAATGCTTGGATAAAGTCGGTATCAGTTTCTTTCAACTGTCTTTCGGCTTCTCCGATAGGGCGCATAGTAACTTCACCCTCCGGAGTCGTGTAGAACTCTATAGCTTTCATGCCGTAACAGGAAATAAAATATCGGCTGGAACGCCCAGTTTATCACTAATCATCTTTTGTTTGAGAGCATCCGGCTTTTGCACGCCATGAATCCACATTCGCACCGTCTTGGTACTACACATACACAGAGCCGCTATTTCCTCCACAAACTCTGTCTTTGGAGCTTTTACGGCACTTCTTCCGGGCAATCCTTTGTAAATCTGAATAAAAGACTGATAGTCTTTTCGGGTTACTTTTTTCATTTTCTCCAATTTATATGTTCTACAAACACGCTTTTTGGCTATATTTGTAATGTCATTTATTTAATTACGCAACAAATATAGGCTATATATCCGAATATAACAAAACTTTTTGGATATATTTTCTATTAAAAATATTCTATTTGTATGCAACGATTTGATTTAAAACGTTTTAGAATTGATAGAGAACTTACCCAAAAGGAGTTGGCAGAACTATTAATGTGCAAACAGAACTATATTTCAAATATAGAAAACGGAATAAAACCAATCTCAAAAGAGAAATTGGATATATTGCAGTCTAAATTCGGTGATATTTCAAAATATTATTCGGATATATCACCGAAACAAAATACGGTATTAAAAGAAGTCACTCCCGAAGATTTCATGTTTGCTGGTGCTGACGCTTTTTCAAGACAAGTCGTAAAGATGATGAATGACAAGCTGATTGCACCTTATGGAATGTTAGTAGAAAAAGATAAGGAAATAGAACGGTTGAATAGATTGATAGGCAGATTGCAAAACGAAATAGAGGAACTTAAAAAGGGAAGTGCCCAAACGGGGAATCCTGCCGAATGTGCCAATGCCGTATAGTGTTTGGTTTAAAGCAAAGGAAATATTGATATGGAAAAGTATTATAGAATGGTTATAGACCTCTACAAAGAAGTTCTTTTAATTAACCGGGTAAACCCTGATAGGGTATTAGATGTGCAAAGGGAAATATCCAACGCTATTACTACGGCTATAATAACCAATGAGCCTACAGGTGAATTGGAGTTGCTAAAATTCGATATAGAGAATTTGAAGAGCCATATATCGCAATGAATACCGTCATAAGCAAGCAAATAATGGAAAGGTTCTATAGTGCGCTGGATGCCATTATAGCCATGAAGAAAATAAGAGGAGTAAATACATACTGTAGGCTTAACAACATAGATAGAAGAAATTTCATTGCGCAAAGAAAAGACTTGGAGCGTGGGTGGTTTCAATTATCTTGGTTGCATCCTATGGTTAAGGAGTATGGAGTAAGTGCCAAATGGCTGCTTACAGGATTGGGAAGAATGTTTGAAGAACAAAAATAGCCCCATGCAAATATTAGTCTGCATAGGGCTATTTCTTACAAATATTCCATATCATAAATTAGCTAACCATCTTTTACCGCTTTTGGTTTTAAACCAAATTAAGATTCCAATGCCTATTACTGAGCATATAGAGAAAAACATAATCATAAAATCCATATTCCTATCTTTTTAAAATGTTATAACCTATAGAAGCAAATATATATGTTAGTAGCATTCCTGTTGCGAGCAACACCCCTTGTTTTATCTGAGGCTCATCGACTATCAGCGAAACGCCCCCAACTAAAGCCATAGCCGTAAATACAAGTTTAGCCAAGTCGTAGAAGAATTTTCCAAGCGTTTCCCTACTTGCTTTTTCTTTCTCCTTGACTTCTTTCTTAGCTTCTTGTCGTTCGCTCCAATTACCCATATAAACTACTATTTTCTACAAAGGTACAAAATCCACGCTTATTTGGAAACAAAAACCTATATATTTTTGATACGTCATTATAAATATAACACTGCAAGACTATTTCTATAACAAATAATGTATTATATTTGTTGCTGAATTAAAATATCACTAAATAGCATTGGCTATTGTTGTAGGGATTAAGAAAACGACCAAATTTCAGAAACAGCCCTCAGACAATTTGCTAATGCCTGCGCTTTGCGTGGGCATTACTCTTGTATGGGCTGTTAGGTGCTTGGTCGTACCTCTTAATCCTCGGAGTAATCCCACGCTTTCGTGTGTATTACAGTAGCTTGCTAAGTAAAACCGTTAAATACACACTTATGAGAACTTTACTAATGCTTTGCCTGATAGCTTTGATAACAGGATGTAATGGCAACAATCCACAATGCAAAGCTGAGAAACTAATAAACAGGTATTTGGAGAACAATCTAAAAGACCCTGATAGTTATGAGTGTATAGATATGGGGAAAATAGGAATAGTTACACCTATGTCTAAAGCATTAGCGGAAACCGTTAAAAGAGCAACGGATGGAGAGTTCCCAACAGATAGCATTAACTCAAAATTAGAACAAATCAAAGCTATGTTTGAAAGTAATGGTATAAATCCTTACGATACTTTAGCTTGGGAGATTTCCCATAGATATAGAGCAAAAAACTCCTATGGGGGATATGCAATTACTAATTGTACCTATTATTTCAATAAAGATATATCGGACATAATTAACGTAGAAACAAAATAGAATCTACCAAAAGTAAAATTACGGCACTTCCATAAGTGCCTTTTTTTGTTCTTCCCCCACACCCCTATTTCATATATTTACTCTTAATTAACTATATAATATTATATATAGTATATATATTATCCCTTATAACTTACACGAAATTTTGCCTAAGCAAAAATAGGATTGTAAACTACTGAACCATAATATATTGCAAATTTTGCTTAGGCAAACGCAAAAAGGCTATTTTTTTGTCTAAGCAAAAATAGGCTCATAAATAATTGATATGCAATACGTTATGTTTTTTGCCTAAGCAAAACGTTATTCGGCGATGATAAAATACTATTAAATTGATTATCAGCATATTATAAATTTTGCTTAGGCAAATCCATTTTGCTTAGGCAATTTGCTTAGGCAAAATTCGTAACTATCTAATTATCAATCATAACACGCATTTAAAGGATAGACAAACACCTATTAAAATTTTGCCTAAGCAAAAATAGGTTTGTAATCCATTGAAATATAATATATTACAAATTTTGCTTAGGCAAAACACGTTTATTTTTGGGTATATACTTCTTTTCTGTTACATCATCCAAAGACAGCTTGACATAATCCAATACTTTACGGTTGGCGGCATCTATACTATCCCATGATTTCGCAATATAAATATCCGTCACTCTCATATTTTCGTCCACGTGGTTAAGGGCTGTGTGAACGGTGTACTTATCTACTCCGGCTTCATTACTTGCAATGGTTGCCCATGTATGGCGGGCTGCGTAAAACTCCAAATCATCTATTCCTAAATCATCACCAATCTTTTTCAAGCCCTTGTTGATTGCAGCCGTAAAGCTATCCACGCTTGAATACAGCTTGTAGAAATTAAAAACCCTTTGCCCGGTCTGGTCTTTATATTTTTTCATAAGGGCTTTTAGTTCCGGCTCTATCCTCACAGACATTTCCGCTTTGTCAGCTCTCCGATTCTTGGTTTTTGTCCGTTGGTATATAATACGTCCTTTCTTCAAATCCGTACAAGTGTACAAATCTACCGCATTCATTCCAATTAGACAGAAGCTCAAAAGAAAGACATCCTTTGCGAGATTGTACCTGTTTGTCCCCGGTTGCATAATCAAAGAATAAGGCAGTTCCGAAAATTTACGAAGTAAATCCGTAGAAATAGCCCTTTTCCTTGTAACGGGTATTTTGGGAATTTCCACCCTCTTAAAAGGAGAATAGGGAATGCGTATCAGTCCGGCATCCTCATCGTTAAACTCTTTCTTTGCCCGGTTATATATGGCTCTTAGCTGGGATATATATAGGCTCTGTGCCCTTTCTCCGTGATTGGCTTCGGGTTTGGAACGTGCCGGATTCTCCTTTATCCACTTTATCCAATCATTGATAAACTTAACCGTGATTTCTTTTATGCTCACGCTATCCCTGCCAACAAAGCGTACAAGGTTGTTAATGGCTACTTGGTAAGAAAGCGCATTACCTGTATGCCCGGTTTCCTTTAAGTGCGATATATATTGACGGGCATAAGCCACTATATCCAAATCGAAGTGTTCCCCATTGTCGTTAGTGATTGCATCTACCACCTGCTCAACGGTCATGGATTTAAGCCGTTCCCCCATGCGGTCACAAATGGAACGGTATTTTTTTATCATATCATCGGTGGCATCTATGTACTTTTGGTTTTTCAGCTTGAAAGTCGTGCGTGTCAAATCATCCTTTGTCACGTAGTAAGTGGTCGGGATGTACTTTTTCCTCTTTTGGTGTATAACCCTTATCTTTATATTATATGTGCCGTCAGCCCTCTTTTGGTGAGCGTACACCTCTGCTTTGAATGTAGCCATAATCTTTGTAGAACTATAGTAGAACTTTTGTCAGCAAATATACCTATTTTTTGCTGTAAATGCTGTAAAAAAGAAGTCCATCCCGTAATGGAATGGACTTGAAAAGTAGCTCCGAGGGGAGTCGAACCCCTATCTAAAATTTAGGAAATTCTTGTTCTATCCGTTGAACTACAGAGCCTTATGTATTGGTTATCGCTATAACTTCCTTTTCTTATTTACTATAAATCTAAATTTTACTATTTTTGCCCCTGTTTGGAAGAACATACGTTTAGGAAACTTCTATTCTATCCGTTGAACTACAAGGGCAATCTTCCGCAAAAGTAAGTCTTTTTATTGAATATCCATGATTTTGGTATGAAAAAAGCGGTTTCCTGTTGATTTTTACACCTTTTTTAGCTGCTATGGAAAACCTCGAAGCGTTTAGAAGAAAACGCCAAAGCGTTTTGTTTGAAACGCAAGTTCATTTTACTTCAAACGCACTTGCGTTTCATATCGAATGCACTTGCGTTTTTTTAAAACGTACTTGCGTTCTGCTGGTGCGAAAATAAACCTCGTATTTCTGGCTCGTTTTGTTTGAAAAATTGATATTTTTGGAAGAACGAATTCTAAAAATTACGATATCTATGGGAAAAATAAGTCAGTTTGTAAAGGTGGGGGCCTTGCTTTTAACGATGGCAGGATGTTCTTCACCGAATTCCGGGGGAAAGGATGCGGAGATGGACCGCTTTATCAGTGACCTGATGGGAAGGATGACCTTGCAGGAAAAGTTAGGACAGTTGAATCTGCCGGCTGGGAATGACCTGGTGTCGGGAGCGGTGAAGAACAGCAAGATGGCAGAAGCTATCCGGGCTGGAGAGGTCGGCGGCTTTTTCAATGTGAAGGGAGTGGATAAGATTTACCAGATGCAGCGTATGGCGGTGGAGGAAACTCGTCTGGGAATTCCTTTGATAGTGGGTGCTGATGTGATTCACGGGTACGAGACCATCTTCCCGATTCCGTTGGCCCTGTCTTGTAGCTGGGATACGGCGGCAGTAACGCGTATGGCACGCATTTCTGCCACGGAAGCCAGTGCCGATGGAATCAGCTGGACATTCAGTCCGATGGTAGACATCTGTCGGGATGCCCGCTGGGGACGTATTGCAGAAGGAAGTGGAGAAGACCCATACCTCGGTGCGCTGATGGCCGGAGCGTATGTGCGCGGTTATCAGGGTGACGGCATGAAGCAGAACAATGAAATCATGGCTTGTGTGAAGCACTTTGCGCTGTATGGAGCTTCGGAATCGGGACGTGATTATAATTCGGTGGATATGAGTCGTAATCTGATGTATAATGTGTACCTGGCTCCTTACAAGGGTGCGGTGGAAGCCGGAGTGGGCTCGGTGATGAGCTCGTTCAATACCATCAACGGGGTGCCTGCTACAGCCGACAAATGGCTGCTGACGGATTTGCTCCGCAATGAGTGGGGATTCACGGGTTTTGTGGTGACCGACTACAATTCAATTGGTGAGATGAAGGCTCATGGGGTGGCCGACTTGAAGGAGGCTTCTGCACGGGCGTTGAATGCGGGAACGGACATGGATATGGTGGCACATGGTTTCTTGCATACGCTGGAAGCTTCACTGAAGGAGAAGGCCGTGACGCAGGAGCGGATTGACGAGGCCTGCCGTCGGGTACTGGAAGCCAAGTATAAGTTAGGATTGTTTGAGAATCCTTATAAGTATTGTGATACGCTTCGAGGTCGCAAGGAACTGTTTACGGAGGCGAATCGTAAAGCGGCACGTGAGATTGCGGCCGAAACGTTTGTATTGTTGAAGAACGATGGTAAGTTGTTGCCTTTGCAGAAAAAGGGACGCATTGCATTAATTGGGCCGATGGCCGATGCGCAGAACAATATGTGCGGCACGTGGAACATGGATTGTCAGACAGACCGTCATGTGACGATGTACGAAGCTTTCCGTCGTGCGGTAGGTGATAAGGCTACGGTTTCTTATGCCAAAGGAAGTAACGTGTATTATAGTGAGCATATAGAGAAAGGGGCGGTCGAACCTCGTCCGCTGACACGTGGTGATGACCGTCAGTTGCGGGCTGAGGCTTTGCGCGTGGCGGCTTCGGCCGATGTGATTGTGGCTGCATTAGGTGAGAGTGCCGAGATGAGTGGAGAGTCTTCTTCTCGTACGGATATTCAGATTCCGGATGCACAGAAAGATTTGTTGAAGGCACTGGTAGCTACCGGAAAGCCGGTGATACTGGCTTTGTTTACTGGTCGTCCGCTAGATTTGTGCTGGGAGTCTGAGCATGTACCGGCTATCCTGAACGTGTGGTTTGCCGGCAGTGAAGCGGGCGATGCCATTGCCGATGTGATGTTTGGTGACATGTCTCCTTCAGGTAAGCTGACCACGAGCTTCCCGCGTGCGGTGGGACAGTTGCCGCTTTATTATAATCACCTGAACACGGGTCGTCCGGATACGGATGATACCACTTTTAACCGTTATGGCAGCAATTACATCGACCAGAGCAATGAACCGCTATATCCTTTTGGCTATGGTTTGAGTTATACCACTTTCCGCTACGGTAATTTGCAGTTGAGTGCCGAGCGTATGGCCAAGGGCGGTCAGTTGAAGGTAACCGTGCCTGTAACCAATTCCGGCGAGTGTGACGGAGTAGAGATTGTGCAGCTGTACCTTCACGATGTGTATGCAGAAATCTCCCGTCCGGTGAAGGAGCTGAAAGCTTTCCGTCGTGTGGCCCTTAAAAAGGGAGAGACGCAGAATGTGGAATTTGTGCTCGACGAGGATGATTTGAAGTATTATAACTCTCGTCTGGAATATGGATATGAACCGGGAGAATTTGAGGTGATGGTAGGTCCGGACAGTCGGAATGTGCAGCACGCGACTTTTGTGGCTGAATAGCAGTCAGGTCATATAAAACAAAAAATGGTCCGCCTTTGTGAGAAGATTCAGAGGCGGACCATTTTTGTGTTATTCAAGTTGGACATTGCGTACATGTACGTCTGTGCAGTGTAAGAATACCGAAGCCGATTCCCGGAATTTCTCGACCGATTCTGTGGTAAGAAACTCCCGTCGCTTGTTCTTGGAACAGCGTGCGTCCATGTCCGGATGACGCAACAGATAGTCTTTCAGGCTTTCGCTGACATACTCGCCTTGCGTTACCAGTCGGATGTGCGAGGGGGTGTACTGCCGTATCTTTTGCAGAAGCAGGGGATAGTGCGTACAGCCTAAAATCAGGGTGTCGATATCCGGATCTTTCTGCAGGATGGTATCAATGTATTTCTTGACGAAATAGTCGGCTCCGTCACCGTCGTATTCCTTGTTCTCTACCAGTGGCACCCACATGGGGCAGGCCATTCCTGTGACCTGAATGTCTGGAAAAATCTTTTTAATCTCCAGCGGATAGGATTCGGAGCGTACGGTGCCGGCTGTGGCCAGCAGGCCTACGTGCCCGTTGCGGGTGATTTCACCGATGCATTCCACGGTGGGGCGTATTACTCCCAATACGCGGCGGGTCGGATCCATGTGAGGAAGGTCGTTCTGCTGGATGCTGCGGAGCGCTTTGGCGGAAGCCGTATTGCAGGCCAGGATGACCAGCGGGCAGCCCAGCTCAAACAATTTCTTGACAGCCTGCAGGGTGAAGTCGTAGACCACTTCGAACGAACGTGTGCCGTATGGAGCACGGGCATTATCTCCCAAGTACAGGTAATCGTACTGTGGCAGTCGTTCGATGAATTTTCCTAAGATGGTAAGACCTCCGTATCCGGAATCGAATACTCCGATAGGGCCGGTGTGAGGGGCAGATAGAGGGTACATGGGAAAACGGTTGAAAGGTTTGAAAAGAAAAATGTCATTCAGAGAAATCTTTTGTGTGTTTCTCTGAATGACATGTAGTCAGTACGACAAAGAGTTTCTTTAATTACTGTGCAGGAGTTGCTGCAGGTGCTGCTGGAGTAGCAGGAACTGCTGTCAGGCTGATGCCCAATTTAGTCTTGATGTCGTTTGTAATATCTTTTGACTGAGCTTCGTCAATGTAAGGAATATCAGTACGGTTCAGGTCGAATACGTAAGTATAAGCACCTGCTTTACCTACAGCCTGTACGGCATCTTCCAGTTTTTTGTAAATCGGTTCCATCATGTCAGCGTATGCTTTCTGCAACTGCTGCTGAGCATCCTGCTGGAACTGCATACCTTTTTCACTCAGTTCCTGCAATTCTTTCTGGCGGCGTTCCTGAATGTTCTGCGGCAGGTTCTTCTGTTCCTGCTGGTATTCTGCATATTTCTTGTTGAATTCGTCAGAAGCACGTTTGATTTCGTCCTCATATTGTTTCTGCATAGTCTGGATGTCTGTCTGTGCCTTTGCGTATTCCGGCATTACTGGGATGATATCCATTGATTTAAAGTGCGCAAATTTTTGTGCGAATACACTCATCGGTGCGATGAGTAAAAGTAAAAAAGCAATTTTCTTCAACATAATCTCAAGTTTCTATTTGTTATTAATTAATTCGATGTATAAAACAGGGCTTATTATCACCCGGTTGCAAATGTATAAAATTAATTTGAATATCCTAGTTTTGCAAGAACCTCATTGCTTATATCAATGCGTGGAGAAGCAAAAATCATGCTCTGTGCCGAGGCACGGTCTATTACGGCATCGTATCCGCGCTGGGTAGCAATTTCTTTCACTGCATTGTAGATGGCATCCTGAATCGGAGAAATCAGCTCCTGGCGTTTCTTCATCAGTTCACCTTCCGGTCCGAAATATTGCTTGCGGAGCTCTGCCGCTTCTTTCTCTTTGGCTACGATAGCTTCCTCTTTGCTGGTTTTCTGAGTAGCAGAAAGCGTGTTGGCGCTTTTCTGGTAATCTTCGTACAGCTTCTTCGCTTCATTGGCTTTGGCCTCAATCTGGCTTTGCCATTGCTTTGACAGTGACTCCATCTGTTGGTTGGCCTGTTGATAAGAAGGTATCTGCTTGAGGATATACTCCATATCTATCAGGGCGAATTTCTGTGCTGAGGCCATGCCTACGGCGGCCACTAACAGCATAACGGATAAAATGAGTCTCTTCATAATCATTGGTTTTTAAGTGTTAGAATTCTTGTCCGATGATAAAGTGGAACTGGCTTCCGCTGTATTGCATTGAACCGTCAATCTTGTCGAAACCGTAAGCCCAGTCAATACCCATCATACCAATCATCGGCAGGAAGATACGTACACCGAATCCGGCAGAACGTTTCAACTGGAAGGGGTTAAAGTCGGTCACGTTGTTCCATGCGTTACCTGCTTCCACGAAGCCCAGTGCATAGATACTGGTAGAGTTTTCCAGCATCAGCGGGTAGCGGAGCTCGGCACCCAGACGGATGTAAGCATAACCTTCACTTCCGTACGGAGTCAATGAACCGTTTTCATATCCACGAAGGGCGATGGTTTCGGATGCGTAGTTATAACTGTAACCAGTCATACCGTCACCTCCCACGTAGAAGGTTTCAAACGGTGAACGTTTGTATTTGTTGAAGTGACCGAGGATACCGAATTCTGTACGGGTCATGATAACCGGACATTTCTGGATATCCATCAAGGCTGTATAAGTCTTGGCTTTGAATTTCCACTTGTGGTATTCAATCCACTTGTACATGCTGGCAGCATCGTGGTAGTTGTCTTTACCGTAAGTAGAGTAGTCCTTCTTGCTGAACAGAGAGTACGGCGGAGTAATCTGCAAAGAAGCCGAGAATTCTGAACCGTAACGCGGGAAAATCGGGTTATCCGTAGAGTTACGTGACAAGGTCAGGTTCAAGCTCAGGTTATTACAGTTACCGGTGTTCATGTACTGTCCGTTGTTCAGTTTGATATAGAGGTAACTCCAGTCTTTCAGCATGAATCGCTGGTAAGACAATTCAGCCGACAAGGTAAAGTAGTCATCCGGCCAGCGCAGACGTTTACCCCATCCTACAGATACACCGAACATCTTGATTGACTTGTCAGGGTCGTAGTAAGATTCGTAGTTGTCATAATAGTTTCCATAACCTCCGTAGTATCCGTATCCGCTCAACATGTTGTAATAGTTGTTCATGTAAGCAGAGTTGTAATACTGACTGCTCACGTCGGTCTGGATAGAGTAGAAGGCCGAAACAGAGAATGAGTTCGGGCGCTTGCCGCCAAACCATGGATCGAAGAACGATACACTGTATGACTGATAGTAGCGTCCGTTGGTCTGCCCACTGATGGTCAGTGTCTGTCCGTCACCTTGTGGCAGGATACCGCGGTAGTTGTCGTTTTTGCGGAACAAGTTCGCAAATGAGAAGTTGGTGAACTTCAAACTCAGCTTACCGATGATACCAGTCTGTCCCCAACCAGCAGAGAATTCCACCTGGTCGTTGGCTTTTGATTCCAGTCCCCAGTTGATGTCGACTGTACCGTCCTGGAAGTTCGGCTGTACATCCGGTTTGATATTTTCAGGGTTGAAGTGTCCCATCTGTGCAATTTCACGGTAAGAACGTTCCAGTGCTTCCTTACTGAAGAGGTCGCCCGGACGTGTACGCAACTCACGACGTACGATGTTTTCATACAGACGGTCATTACCGTTGATGCGTACGTGGCTGATACTGGCCTGCGGACCTTCGGTGATACGCATTTCCAGGTCGATAGAGTCACCGTCAATGTTTACTTCCACCGGATCGAGGCGGTAGAACACATATCCACGGTTATAGTAGTTGTTACCGATTGCATCTTCATCATTAGAGATACGGTCGTTCAGCAACTTCTGGTTATATACATCACCGCGTTTCATGCGGAGCTGTTCGTTCAATAGGTCAGAAGGATATACCGTGTTACCTACCCAGGTGATGTCACGAAGGTAATATTTCTGTCCTTCGTAGATTTTCATGTAGACATCTACCGTTTTTTCATCGTATGGCGATACACTGTCTACTACAATCTGTGCGTCACGGTAACCCAGCTCGTTATATTTATCGATGATTTTCTGCTTGTCTTCTTCGTAACGTTCATTGATGAACTTCTTGGCACGGAAAAGGTTAATCAGCTTACCTTTTTCGTTGGTCTTCTTCATGACACGCTTCAACTTCTTGTCAGTTAGTACCTCGTTTCCGTCAATGGTAATCTGGTGGACTTTGACTTTAGCTTTCTTGTCAATGTTCACATCTACATATACCTGCTCCTTGTTTTCCGGGTCTTCGCGTTCAATGATGTTTACTTCCGCATTCTTGAAACCTTTTTCGTCAAAATGCTTCTTGATCAAAATCTTGGCACGGTCAATCAAGTTCGGTGTAACCTGAGTACCTTTTGCCATACCCAGTTTAGCCTGCAAATCCTCACGTTCACTCTTCTTCACACCGTGAATCACGATGTCGGTAATACGCGGACGCTGTGTCAGCTGGATAGACAGGTAGATTTTATTATCTACAATCTTATCCGCAGTGATTTTCACGTCAGAGAACAAGCCATGACGCCAGTATCTTTTTACGGCCGAGGTGATGTCATCTCCCGGTACGGTGATAGTTTGTCCGACAGCCAAGCCGGAAATACCTATCAGGACATAATCCTCATAGTTCTTTACTCCGCTGACCTTGATGTCGGCGATTTCATATTTTTTAGGTGTTCCGTTGTAAAGGATAACTGGCTTATCGCTTTGTTCAGTTGTATTATTGTCCTGTGCATATCCCCCCATTGGAGCAGACGAAAGACATGCAGCAATCAATAGGATAAGTGAAAAACGGTTTTGCATTGTTCTTTGTTAAATTTGTTCACTGGTTTTGCCGAATCGGCGTTCTCTTTTTTGAAAGTCACAAATAGCCTTACACAATTCTTCGGCCTTGAAGTCCGGCCAGAAAGTGTCACAGAAATACAGTTCCGCGTAGGCGCACTGCCAGAGCAGGTAGTTGCTCAGACGGATTTCACCGCCTGTTCTGATTAACAAGTCCGGGTCGGGCATATAATGAGTAGCCAGGTATCGATCGATGGTCTGGTCTGTAATTTCTTCGGGAGAAAGGCTTCCTTCCTTCACTTCACGGGCAATTTTTTTGACAGCCTCCGTGATTTCCCATTTAGAAGAATAGCTTAATGCTAATGTCAGACACATTCCCGTGTTCTTTGATGTACGTTCAATACACTTGTTCAGTCGTGCAAGTACGTTTTCCGGCAATTTTTCTGTTTCACCGATGATGCGGAAGCTGATGTTGTTCTTCATGAAGGTTTCTTCTTCAATGGAGTCCATAAGCAAACTCATCAAAGCGGCTACTTCGTCTACCGGACGGTTCCAGTTTTCAGTAGAGAATGTATAAAGAGTCAGATATTTCACGCCTAGCCGTGCGGCTTCTTCCGCAATGACATGTACGGTCTCAGCGCCAGCCTGGTGTCCGAAAGTACGGGCGTGTCCCTGCTGTTTGGCCCAGCGTCCGTTACCATCCATAATGATGGCTATGTGTGCCGGTATCCGATTTTTGTCTATTTGGTCTTTATATAGCATGGCTTGTTGTTTTTCAGGGTTCTTAGATTACCATTTAGGAGTAAATCCCAACCGATTGATGCGTCCTCTGCAGATACTTCCATCTTCCCACACAATCCAGATAAAATTACCTCTGGATGTTTCGCTCTCCAATTTCGGAGTTACGGCACATGAGTAATTTTTGCTATGTGCGGTATAAAGTTCACTGAATTCTGCAGGGAAGGCCATACATTCCGTTACAGGTCTCCAGCAAAGTCCGTTGTCGGTAGAGCAATAGAACTGGCTGAAAGGCTTGATTTCTCCGTAACCACCACCGAAAGCATACAACTTTCCGTCATAGTAAATCATGGTGACATTTTCCAAATTAGGAAGCGGCAGGTTCTGCATTCTTTTTTCCCATTTGTTGTCACTTGATATACGATTGAATACCAATGCTGCCGTATCATTAGCAGTAGTACTATTGCAGAGTGCTATTGTTGTGGTAATATCGCTGTTGTAAGACGCAGTAGTTGTATTGGAGAAGAAAGGTTTACCTGCCGGGAACAGTGTGAATGGGTTGGCATCTTCTGTCCATGTATTTTCTTTATATATACCACTTTTTCTACCTTTTTCCCCCTCTTTTACAGCGTAAAGTTCACTTTTTATGTCATTTCCTCCTATCAGCATTTCAAATGTTTCTCTGCCTACAGAAGTAATTTCATTGCTATTTACATCCAGTTTGTAAAGTTGCTTATTAGTTCCTGCCAGGAAATAGATGTATTCTGCACATGCAGTGGCAGAATAAGTATCGATGTCTGCAGGTACATTTTTTGTAACTGCTACCCAAGATGTAGGATTGTCATTTGAAACATCTGAGTATTCAATATGAGTACCGTTTCCATTCTTTCCGAATACATATACCTTTCCGTTGGCATATACAGCTTTCTGTTCACTTAAATTTCCGGCATTGAATAGTTGGGTATCAAATTTCTTCCATGAAATTGTGTCCGGTTCCTGCTTATGTACGTTAATGGTAATTGTATAAGGTTTTCCTTCTACACCACTATATGCATACACTTTAAATTCCACCGGGTCAGTAAAATCGATAGAGTCAGTTGATGTCCAGATGGTATCACGTTCGGAGCCTTTGGGTTTGTAGGCTAGCATTCCCGCATCATATGTGATACTGGTAATAACCTTATCTATGTAGGTTCCTACGGGGAGTGAGTCTTTATTTGTGATGGTTCTATTGATTTGGTCAATGGTGAATGGATAGTTAGAACAATCAAGTGTATCTACATAAGGACTATCTAAACCATTTTTATCTTTTCCTACACGGTCAATGTGCAATGTTCCCAGTGAAAATCCTGTAATACTGGTTTCTGAGGTATACGTAATCTGTTCTACATCATTGTCCAAACACGATGTCATTATAGATGTTGCAGCAAAGAGTACTGCAATCAATGGCAAAAACTTTATTTTCATCTGCAAATGAGTTCTTTTAATTACAAGTTGCAAAAGTAGAAAGTTTTTCCTCGATTCCTCGCTTTTAGGGGAAGTTTTATATAAAATTATATTGTTATCTCCTCTTTATCAAGCTCTGTTGCATATTGTCCTGTTTTGTTAAAGGGCACAAGTATGTGCAAAAAGTCGCTTTTTCAGCATATAATAAGAACTTTTTAGGGGTAAAAATTGTTTATGTCCTCTTTGTATATCGATATTGTCCTGTATAAAACGGTTTTATGCAATTTGTTTCCTGAAAGAACGGATAATTTTGTAGTCCAATAAAAACGAATAAACAATTATGTACAGACAATTAATTTCTAATTCATGGAAAGCATGCCTTCTTTTAGTAGTATGTGTATTCTTTTTCGGTATGACAGTGCAAGCAGGTAATGATTTATACTCTCCTAATAAGAAAATAGGAGTGAGCTGGGATAATCCGGCGAAAGGATTGCGTGTGATTTATAAAAAAGGAGATGCTTCGGTTCCGGTAGTTCAGTTAAAGAATATAGGACTTCAACTTCAGCCTACATCCGGAGACGAATTTGATTATGTGTCTTCTTCCGCCGTGACTCCTATACGTGAGGATTATACCATGATAACGGGTAAACACCGTCATTGCACGAATGAAGGATATCAGCAGGTATTTCATTTCAAGAACGCTCAGAACGTATCGCTGGATTTGGAACTTCGGGTATATGATGACGGTATAGCTTTTCGTTATGTGTTTCCTCAGTCGGCAAAAGAGATATGTGTGACCGATGAAACCACAGCTTTTGTCTTTCAGGAAGGAATTACCCGATGGACACAGAAACTGAATCAGGCCTATGAAGACTTCTATCTGAAAAATAAAGGACGTGTGCAGGGATATACTGCAGCACAATGGGGATTCCCGGCATTGTTTGAAGTGGCAGATTCTGTATTTACCCTTATCTCAGAAGCGAATGTAGCGAAAGGTAATTGTGGTTCATGGCTGAACAATGCCTCCAGTGCATCGAGCTACAAAGTGGAGATGGCAGAACCGACCAACGTTTCCGGCAGATGGTGTTCACCTTGGCGCGTGGCCATTATCGGTTCTTTGGCTGATGTGGTAGAGTCTACCTTGGTGACAGATGTCAGTGAACCATGTCGTATGAGCGATGTTTCCTGGATTAAGCCGGGAGTCGTTTCATGGATTTACTGGGCTTACAATCACGGTTCAAGAGATTATCAGCTGATAAAGAAGTATATTGATTTTGCAGCAGATTTTCACCTTCCTTATATGCTGATTGATGCGGAATGGGATGAAATGGGGAACGGCGGCAATGTGGAAGATGCCTTGGCTTATGCAAAACAGAAGAATATTGCTCCTTTGTTATGGTATAATTCTTCCACCGCGTGGTGTTCGTTCGGTCCTTTGTACCGTTTGAACAAGCCGGACATGCGCCAGAAAGAATTTGCCTGGCTTGAGTCCATGGGTGTGAAAGGAATAAAAGTAGATTTCTTTAGCCAGGACAGTATATCTACGATGAATTATTTTGTGGACATTCTGGAGGATGCGGCTAAATATCATTTGATGGTAAACTTTCATGGAGCTCCTATTCCGCGAGGTTGGCAGCGCACCTATCCTCACATGATGTCGGTGGAAGGAGTATATGGAGCAGAATGGTATAATAATAAGGAGACACTGACCGACAGTGCGGCATGGCATAATTGTACGTTGCCTTTTACGCGTAATGTAGTGGGCCCGATGGACTATACTCCTTGTACTTTTACAGACTCTCAGCATCCACATATCACTTCGAACGGGCATGAACTGGCTCTGCTGGTTGCGTTTGAATCTGCCTTGCAGCATTTGGCCGACCGCCCCGAAGGATACCATGCCCAACCAGCTGAAATACGTTCGTTTATCTCTTCGCTTCCCACCGTTTGGGACGATACGAAATTGCTGAGCGGTTATCCTTCCAGCTATGTGGTGCTTGCCCGGAAGAGTGGTGCTTGCTGGTATATTGCCGGCTTGAACGGAACAAACGAGAAGAAATCGCTTGTTGTGGATTTGAGCTTTATTCAGGAACCTGTCAAAGAAATCACTTTGTATGCCGATGGAGAAGAACGTAATCAGTTTGATATACAGATGCTTTCTGGTTTGAAGAAAGCTGTACATGAGGTGGACTGTCTGCCGCGTGGAGGATTTGTGATGAAGGTTAGTCTTGATTGAGTTATAGTTAGGCTATTTGTATTTACGTGGAGAATGCCTGATGCTTTTAGAATGAGCGTCAGGCATTTTTTGTGTGTTTTTCAGGGGTGATTGCAGTGACGGTATAAAAGATAGAGAATTATTGGTCATTTTGAGGAATGCTTTTGTATAAAAACTGAAATTAAACGGTCAATTCTCTGTTTCACACTGTGGGATATAAAAACCACAGTGTGGTATATATATTTCACAGTGTGAAATACAAATCTCGCACTGTGAAACAAAGAATATGCAAAGTCAAGATAGAGAATTTGTAGAGTAGTTTGGAAGATAGAGTAGGAACATTTAGTAGTAGCTAAAACACGTTTGTCGATAAATTGCAAGAAATGTCGATTTTGTCAATCTTTTATCGTTTTTAGGTTTGAATAATGTCGATTTTGTATTATTGAAAGATACTTTAATCCTATATTCGGGTTGTATGAATAATTAACTTTGCATTGTATAATTTAAATCTAAATAAAGATGAAACACAATTCTATTAGGCAAATGTGGCAAGCCTTGAGAGTATTTATGTTACTCTTTGCTTGTTGTGTGAGTTCCATTGCATGGGGACAAGGAACAAACAGTGTGAAAGGTCACATTACAGACGGAAATGGAGAACCCTTGATCGGGGTAAGTATTCTGGTAAAGAATACAAACAATGGTACTGTAAGTGATTTAGATGGTAATTTTACTTTGTCAGTTAATCCAGGAGACATTTTGCGTGTGACGTATGTGGGGTATGCTTCACAGGAAATTCCTGCAGTTTCGGGCAAAATAATGCGAATCGTTCTTAAGGAAGATACCGAATTGTTGGATGAGGTTGTGGTAGTGGGTTATGGAACCCAGAAGAAAGTGAATTTGACCGGTGCCGTTTCTGCAGTTACCAGTGAGGATCTGATGAACAAGCCGGTGATGAGTACTGCTCTGGCTATTGCAGGTTTGGCACCAGGTCTGAGTGTTGTACAGAATTCTGGACGTCCTGGTACGGGGGCAAATGTAAAGATTCGTGGAACAGGTACTTTCTCCAGTGCTGGTACAGATCCGTTGGTACTTATAGACGGTTTGTCTGGTAATCTGGATGATGTAGATCCCAATGATATTCAAAGTATTTCTTTCTTGAAGGATGCTGCTTCTGCTTCAATTTATGGTAACAGAGCTGCGAATGGAGTCATTCTGATAGAAACAAAGAAAGGTGCACAGGGAAAAACTGTTGTAACCTATAACAATTCATTTGGCTGGCAGCGGGCAACTGAACTTCCCGATTTTCTTCCGTCCTGGGAATATGCTACGTATTATAATATGGCCATGCAGAACATGGGTAAGCAGGATGCTTATTTGCCGGAGCAGATACAGAAATATAAAGATGGCTCTGATCCGGACAACTATCCGAATGTGAATCATCTGAAGTGGCTGTTGGAAAGCGGTTCAGGTTTCCAGCACCAGCATAATGTAAGCATCCAGGGAGGAAATGCGACGACAAGTTACAATCTGTCTATCGGCTATAGAAATCAGGAAGGACTTACAGCTAAGACGTCTAATGAACGCATGACTGCTTTGTTCTCTTTGAGAAGCCAGTTAAGCAAGTCTCTTACATTGAGTTTGAATATCAATGCTTACAATAACAAATACAATGCGCCGAACGGTGAGCCGACAAGCATTGACGGTATAATAGGTTATGCAGTCCGTGAGGCTCCTATCTATGCAGGACAGAAATCTGATGGAAGCTTTGGGTATCAGGATAATTATAGTCCGGAAGCCTGGCTGGCAAGTGAATCGTTTGTGGAGAATGTCAGCCGTAATATAAATGCTTCCGGACAATTGAGATGGGATACTCCGATTAAAGGATTGTCACTGACCGGAAAAGCTGGCGTAACATACTGGACTAAATATGATAAGACTTATCGTGCAGAGACTTATTTTGATGAAAATAAGACGGTCGGTCCTTCTACATTGAATATCTGGACATCAAATAATACCAATACCATTCTGGAAGCTTTAGTAAATTATGAAAAGACGTTCGGCAGTCATGACTTGAAGGTTCTAGCCGGTACCTCTGTAGAACAGACCTCCAATAAAGGTCTGGAGGGTTATCGCAATACCTTCCCTAATAATGCCCTGTATCAGCTTGGAGCCGGTGATGCATCAACTGCCACAAACAGCAGTTCTTTGGAAGAGTATGCCTTGGTTTCTTTCTTCGGTCGTGTGAACTATGCGTTTAAGGATAAATATTTGCTGGAGGCTAACCTGCGTTATGACGGCTCTTCCCGTTTTGCGAAAGATAACCGTTGGGGCATTTTCCCTTCAGTTTCTGCAGGATGGAGAATTTCTGAAGAAAATTTCTGGAAAAATACGCGTGCAGGTGAGGTTGTCAATAACTTGAAACTGCGTGCATCGTATGGTGTACTGGGTAACCAGAATATCGGAGTATATCCTTATCAGCAGACATACGATCTGGATCATAATTATCCGTTGGGTAATCCAGCCACTTTGGTCCCCGGTACTTATGTTTCTACTTACCGCAACCAGGATCTTACCTGGGAAAAGACAGCTATCACCAATGTGGGTTTGGACTTCGGGTTGTTCAATAATACGTTAAATGGTAGTATTGAATATTTCTATAAATACACTTCAGACATTCTTGCACCGGTTGAAAAAGCAGGTATTCTTGGGCAGAATGTGAGTGAATCGAATGTAGGTGCAGTATCCAATAAAGGTATTGAAGTAAACTTAAGTTATAACGGACGTATTGGCAGAGATTTCCAGTTTAGTATTGCGCCGAATTTTACATGGGTAAAGAATGCGGTGGAAGAACTGGCAAATGGGGCAACAGAAGAAATCAACAACAACCGTATTGTGGGACAGCCGATAGGTATTATTTATGGCTATCAGACAGAAGGATTGTTCGTTGATCAGGCAGAAATTGATGCGGCTCCTGAACAGTTAGTAGGAAAGAGTGACTTGAAACCGGGCTATATACGTTATAAGGATATTAGTGGTCCGGACGGTGTACCTGATGGAAAGGTGGATGCTGAATATGACCGTACAGTATTGGGTAGTACTACTCCCAAGTTCTATTATGGCTTGAACCTCTCGGCTTCTTACAAAGGCTTTGATTTCTCCGCACTGTTCCAGGGATTAGGCGGCTATCAGCGTCAGATAGGTTCTTATATGGCTTATGCGTTTTATAATGGTGGCCAGATTCAAAGATGGCAGGCTGAAAACTGCTGGACAAAAGAGAATCCAGATAAATGGGCAGAATATCCTCGCATAGAAACGATGAATATGAACCATCCGAACCTGCAGACCTCCGATTACTGGGTACGCAATGCAAGCTTCTTGCGTTTGAAAAACTTGCAGCTTGGCTATACCTTGCCACAGGCATGGACCAAGAAGATTGGTATTGAGAAGTTGCGCGTATATGTAAGTGGTCAGAATCTTTTCAGCTTTAACAGTTTCTATCAGGGATGGGATCCTGAGAATGAAATTGGAACAGGTGATTCTCCTTCTTACTATCCTATTACAGCCATTTATTCGTTTGGGTTTAACTTCAAGTTCTAATTACTATAAATCTATAAAGATATGAAACCGTTATTACAAATATTACATATAGCCAAGTTGTCAGTTTATTCTTTGGCTTTGTCTGGTGTGCTTGTCAGCTGTTCGGATTTGCTGGAGAAAAATCCTCCTTCTGCTATCTCGGACAATACTTTCTGGACAGGTGAGAATGATGCTTATCTGGCATTGGTAGGTTGTTACCGCTTTCAGACAGGTTGGTCCCATGATGATTTTGCAACTCCTCAAGGATTGTTGTACCTTGATTTTGCTGGAGGCAACGGTACGGAAAAAGAGAATTTTACTACTCTGATGGCCAGTTCCAATACAGTTGCGACGAATGGCAATATTGAGTGGTATTGGAAGAATGCCTATACACAGATTGCAAAATACAATAATTTTCTGGCTAATGTCGGGAAATGTCCAATGGATGAAGATACTAGAGAAAAATGGAGTGCAGAAGTAAAAACTTTACGTGCTTATTTCTTGTTTAATCTGGCATTTTATTTTAAAGATGTTCCTATGCCACTTGCACAGTTAACTGTGGAGGAGGCTAATACGATTAAGCAGACAGCACAGGCAGATGTGTATGCCCAGGTGGAAACTGATTTGAAGGAAGCTGCCAGAATTCTTCCGGACAGTTATGATGCAGAAGAATATGGTCGTCTGACAAATGGTGCGGCTAAAGTATTGTTGTCTCGTTTGTATTTGGCTCAGGACCGATGGGGAGATGCCGCTGACATTCTGGATGAAGTAATTATTTCAGGCAGCTATCAGCTTGATCGCAGAAACGGAGATGAGAGTTATGAAAAGTTGTTCCAGATAGGAGGAGAATATAGTCCTGAGACTATTTTCTGTATCATGGGTATTGCGGATAAATTTACAAATTCCCGCTATCAATATCTGTATCCGGAATGTGCTTATGGTGGCTGGCATCAGTTTGCTCCTTATAATGAACTGGTAAAAGAGTATTTCTGTACGGATGGAAAAGATATTGATAACTCAGGTGTGTATGATGATAATGATCCTTATGCAAACCGTGAAATAAGATTGTATGCTTCTATTTTCCTTCCTCCGTTGGGCTCTTATCCTGGAACAAAATATAATGATATAACTTATAATTGTTTCCAAGGACCTAATACGGCAGATAGTTACAATCGTTTTCCGTTGTTTAATGGTTATTGCCCAAAGAAAGGTTGTGATCCTTCCATAACGAATAATTTAGGTTCAACGCCTACTTATACTCCTCTTATGCGCTATGCTGAGGTGCTATTGAGTTACTTGGAAGCGTTGAATGAATCTAATCCAGGTGCCGTTGATCAAACAGTGCTTGATTTGACAATCAATGATATACGTAATCGCGTGAAATTGCCAGGATATCAAAAAGGTGATTTGCCGACTCAGGAGGATGTGCGTAAGGCAGTTCGTAAGGAAAGACGGGTAGAGTTGGCTTTTGAGGGATTTAGGTATTTTGATGTACTTCGTTGGGGAATTGCAGAACAGGAGTTGAACCATACGTTTACAGGAGTCAAACTTTCGGATGACCCTAGTGCTCCTAATTACCGTGGAAGTGGTTCTGCAGCCTCTCCGGTAGACCAAAATATGTATTATCAGTTTGAGAAACGTACATGGGCTGCCCATAACCGATATTTCCCTATTCCGCAAAGTGAAAGAAATGTCAATAAGAACCTGGAACAGAATGAAGGATATAACTAATTAATTTTTAGTTTCAATATAGCCGGCGGTATTCTTGGGGAGTAACGCCGGTTGTTTTTTTAAATAAACGATTGAAGTAAGAATAATCATCAAAAGCCAGTTGAAAGGCAATTTCTTTGACTGCCAGTTCCTCTGTGATTAGTAGGAGCTGAGCTTTTTCTATTTTCTTTTGGTTGATATATTGTAAAGGTGTGGTTCCTAATTCTTTTTTGAAAAGGCGGATAAAATGGTCTTTGGAAAGACAAGAGATTTCTGCGAGTTTTTCCAATTCAATGGCCTCATTGAGATGTTTACGGATATATAAAACAGTTTTAGCTATCCGGTTATCTTCCATTTCAATTTTGGATTGTCCTTGTTTAAAAAAACGAGATAGCAGTTGGAATACGATTCCTCTCGATTCTACCTTATCGCAAAATGCCCGTTGTCTGTTTTTTATAAGATTCTGCATGAGTGTTGGATTGTTGTCGTATGTGGTAGGGTCGGACTTTTGCAGAGTCATGTGCGGGTTAATTTCACATAAGCGTTTGAATAGAGCCAAATCTAAATCTGTTGCTTCTATCTCGACGGGAAATTTCCAATGGTCTAACCAGTCGTTATCTGAGTAATGATCTTCGTAAATATGCAAGTAGTAATGTACGAAATTAGACTTACAAATATTGGTATGAATAGTAAACGCAGGGATGAAATACATGTGTTTGGGTGATAACGTATATATTCCATCAGGAAGTTCTATTTGAGCACTTCCTTCCGTAACGTAATATAGACGTGTAAATGGACTGTTTACATTTTTCCAGTTCCAATCTGCATTGTGAACAGCTAATCCTACGTTCAGGACTAATGGGTGCATTTGTTCTACTTGTAGATTCATAGGTATAGATTATTAATTTGCCATAAAAGTAATAATTATTTTTCGTGTAGATGATTTTTGATAAATCTTTTATCCGATAAAAATCGATATTGTACCAGTAAAATTATTTAAAATACTCCTTTTGTCGATATTAGCCTATAAACTCTCATTTTAATCCTATTCTTTTGGGGCTATTCTCCGTACATTTGTTTATATAAATTGTCAGATAATAATACTTATGAAAACAAGACTCTTATTAGCTTCTTTATTTTTATCCATGGCCGGATTGTCGGCACAGACTTATCAGGTACCGGTATCGGAACAGGATGAACCGATGATGAAAGGAAAGTTCGAACCCACATGGAGTTCATTGGAAAACTATCAGGTGCCGGAATGGTTCCGTAACGTGAAATTTGGTATATGGGCCCATTGGGGGCCGCAGTGTGTGGAAGGTTCAGGCGACTGGATGGCTCGTTCCATGTATATGGAGGGTACTCGTGAATATGAATATCATGTAAAACACTACGGACACCCGTCGGAAGTGGGTTTCAAGGATATTATTCCCTTGTGGAAGGCGGAAAACTGGGATCCGGACAAGCTGGTAGCCTTTTATAAGAAAATAGGTGCCCAGTACTTTTTTGCTTTGGGAAATCATCATGATAACATGGACTTGTGGGACAGTAAGTATCAGCCCTGGAATTCAGTGAATATGGGGCCGAAGAAAGATATTCTGGCCGGATGGGAGAAAGCGGCAAGAAAATACGGATTGTATTTTGGAGTCAGCTTGCATGCCGACCATGCGTGGAGCTGGTATGAGCCTTCTCAGCGTCATGACACGAAAGGTCCGAAGAAAGGAATTCCATACGATGGAAAACTGACCAAGGCAGACGGAAAAGGAAAATGGTGGGAAGGATATGATCCGCAGGATTTGTATGCACAGAACCATCCATTGAGTGAGAACAGCTGGGACAACGGAATGATTCACCGTCAGTGGGCATGGGGCAATGGAGTTTGTGTGCCGAGCCAGGAATATTGTACAAACTTCTATAATCGTACACTCGATGTGATCAATCGCTATAACCCCGATTTGCTGTATTTTGATGTGACAGTAGCACCTTTCTATCCGGTGAGTGACGCGGGATTGAAGATTGCAGCTCATTTCTACAACCACAATATGGCTACTCACAAAGGGAAACTGGAAGCGGTGATGTTTGGTAAGATTCTCGATGAAAATCAGCGAAAAGCACTGGTGTGGGACGTAGAGCGCGGTGCTCCCAATAAAATTATCGATCAGCCGTGGCAGTCATGCTCCTGCATTGGCGGATGGCATTACAATACGTCTATTTACGAGAAAAACGAATATAAATCAGCGGCATACGTAGCTAAACTGTTGGTAGACATTGTGAGTAAGAATGGAAATCTGTTGCTGAGCGTACCTCTGCGTGCAGATGGAACTTTCGATGAAAAAGAAGAGAAAATCCTGAATGAATTTGGGGCATGGATGAACATTAACAAGGAAGCTATTTATGATACTCGTCCGTGGGTTGTGTTCGGGGAAGGTCCGATTGCGGAGGAAGATATTCCGCTCAATGCTCAGGGGTTCAATGAAGGTTCTTACAGTCAGGCAGGAGCAAAGGAAATCCGTTTCACACAGACTCCGAAGTATTTGTATGCTACTGTGCTGGCATGGCCGGCAGACGGAAAGGTAAACATCAAGTCACTGGCTGCAGACAGTAAACTTTATGAGGGAAAGATTCGTAAGGTGGAATTATTGGGATACGGTAAAGTCGATTTTGTCCGTACCGCCGAAGGCTTGTCGGTTACGCTTCCTGCACAGCCGTTGAATCAGATTGCTCCCGTATTGCGAATCGCGAAATAATAAAATGTGGTAAGATGGAAGGATATAGAGTAAAAGAGTACGGTATGCCCGTCAAGCGGTATTGTCAGGCATTGGATTTGAAAAATAATCCGGAACTGATAGCGGAATACCGGAAGATACATAGTCGTGAAAAAGCCTGGCCGGAAATTCGGGCGGGAATCCGTTCAGTGGGGATATTGGAAATGGAAATCTATATCGTAGGCTGCAAGCTGTTCATGATTGTGGAAGCACCGCTTGATTTTGACTGGGATAGCGCGATGAAACGCCTGGCACAGTTGCCCAGACAGACAGAATGGGAAGACTATGTAGCGCGTTTTCAGGAATGTGTGCAGGGAAGCAGCTCTGCCGAGAAATGGCAGTTGATGGAGCGTCTGTTTTATTTGTATGAATCTTAAAAAGTTATCACTATGGAATACCATGAAATAGGAAAGACGGGGATGAAGGTATCCTCTTTGAGTTTCGGAGCTTCTTCTTTGGGGGGAGTCTTCCATGACATTAGAGAAAAAGAAGGATTGGAAGCGGTGTTTACCGCCATTGATTTGGGGATGAATTTTATTGATGTGTCTCCTTATTACGGACATTATAAGGCTGAAACGGTATTAGGAAAGGCCCTGAAGGAGATTCCTCGCGACAAGTATTATCTCTCTACGAAGGTAGGACGTTATGGAAAAGACGGGGTAAATACCTGGGATTATTCCGGGAAGCGGGCTACGGAGAGCGTGTACGAAAGTATGGAACGCCTGCATGTGGACTATATCGACCTGATTAATGTGCATGACATTGAGTTTGCCGACTTGAATCAGGTGGTTAATGAGACTTTGCCGGCTTTGGTGGAGTTAAGAGAGAAAGGGGTAGTAGGCCATGTGGGTATCACCGACCTGCAACTGGAGAACCTGAAGTGGGTGATTGACCATTCACCGGCAGGAACGGTAGAGTCGGTGCTGAACTTCTGTCATTATTGCTTGTGCGATGACAAGCTGGTCGATTTTCTGGGCTATTTTGAGTCGAAAGGTATTGGGGTAATCAGTGCTTCTCCATTGTCTATGGGATTGCTGACTGAAAGAGGTGTACCGTCATGGCATCCGGCTCCTCAGCCGTTGGTAGAGGCTTGCCGAAAAGCTATGGAGCATTGCAAGAGTAAGAATTATCCGATAGAAAAACTGGCCATGCAGTATGCTGTGAGCAATCCGCGCATTGCTACGACATTGTTCAGTACGGCCAATCCGCAGAATGTGAAGAAGAATGTGGCTTACATAGAGGAACCGATGGATGAAACTTTGGTGCGTGAAGTGCGTGAAATTATCGGCGACCAGTTCCGTGTAAGTTGGGCTAATTCTTAAAGGAGGAATTTGTATATGGGGTTTATAATAATCGATGCACATTCTCATTTGTGGTTGAAGCAGGATACGGTGGTTGAGGGACTGCCTATCCGCACCTTGGAGAATGGAAGGTCATTGTTCATGGGGGAAGTGAGACAGATGCTTCCCCCGTTCATGACCGATGGAGTAAACAGTGCAGAAGTGTTCTTATCTAACATGGACTATGCACAGGTGTCTGCGGCCGTGGTGACACAAGAGTTTATTGACGGTTTTCAGAATGACTATTTGGCTGAGGTTGCGGCCCGTTATCCCGACCGTTTCTTTGTATGCGGAATGTGTGAGTTCCGTAAGCCGGGCTATCTGGATCAGGCGCGTCAGCTTATTGCACGGGGATTCCAGGGGATTAAGATTCCTGCACAGCGCTTGCTGCTTCAGGAGGGGCGTGTAAGACTAAACTGTGAGGAAATGATGCAGATGTTCCATCTGATGGAGCAGAACGGGGTGCTGCTTTCCATTGATATGGCCGATGGGGATACACAGGTGGGCGAACTGGAGGAGGTAATTCAGGAGTGTCCTAAGTTGAAGGTGGCCATCGGGCATTTTGGTATGGTAACCCGTCCTCAGTGGAAGGAACAGATTAAGTTGGCGCGTCATCCTCATGTACGTATTGAATCGGGAGGAATTACCTGGTTGTTCAATGACGAGTTTTATCCGTTTAAGGGGGCGGTAAGAGCCATCCGTGAGGCTGCCGAGCTGGTCGGCTTTGAGAAACTGATGTGGGGGTCGGATTATCCGCGTACCATTACGGCCATTACCTACCGCATGTCGTACGACTTTGTGAGTAAGTCCGCAGAGTTGACGGAAAGAGAGAAAGCCCTCTTCTTAGGAGAAAATGCCCGCAGTTTCTATGGCTTCCATAATCTGTCGGAACTTCCTTACATCAAGAATATGTCGGAATAAAAAAACGGGGAAATGATGAAAAATAATAATAGCTATAAACTGCCGCTTGCACTGGTTTTCAGCCTTTTCTTTTTGTGGGCTATCAGTAGTAACCTGCTGCCTACCATGATTCGGCAGCTGATGAAGACTTGCGAACTGAATACCTTTGAAGCGTCCTTTACGGAAACAGCTTACTGGCTGGGGGATTTTATTTTCCCGATTCCGATAGCCATGTTCATGAAGCGGTATAGCTACAAAGCTGGTATTATTTTCGGCTTGGTGTTGGCGGCAGCGGGTGGTCTGTTGTTCTTTCCGGCTGCCATGTTGAAGGAATATTGGGCTTATCTGTGCATCTTCTTTGTTATTGCTACCGGGATGTGTTTTTTAGAGACCGCAGCCAATCCGTACGTAACGGCTTTAGGTGATGCGGCTACAGCTCCTCAACGACTGAATCTGGCGCAGTCATTTAACGGGCTCGGAGCTTTCATAGCAGCCATGTTTTTGAGTAAACTGATATTGAGTGGCACGCACTATACGCGTGAAACGCTTCCGGCAGATTATCCGGGCGGATGGGAAGCCTATATCCAGTTTGAGACGGATGCTATGAAAACTCCTTATCTGGCATTGGCGGTATTGCTGCTGGTTATTGCGGGAATCTTTATTTTCTCTAGGTTGCCTAAGATTGGAGATGAAGGGCAGCGGGGCACTTCTAAGGAAAAACTGATTGATTTCAGTGTATGGAAGCGGTCGCATCTGCGGTGGGGCGTCATTGCACAGTTTTTTTATAATGGCGGACAGACGGCTATCAACAGCCTGTTTTTAGTCTATTGCTGTTCGTATGCCGGAATTTCGGAGTCGGAAGCTACCACCTATTTCGGTTTGTATATGCTGGCTTTCCTGCTGGGACGATGGATTGGTACCGGACTGATGATTCGTTTCCGTCCGCAAGATATGTTGCTGGTCTATGCATTGGTGAATATTCTGCTTTGTGCCGTAGTTGCCGTGTGTGGAGGCTGGATTGGTCTGTATGCCATGCTGGGCATTTCGTTCTTCATGTCCATCATGTATCCTACCCAGTTTTCATTGGCACTGAAAGATTTGGGCAGTCAGACGAAAAGTGGCTCTGCTTTTCTGGTGATGTCGATAGTGGGTAATGCTTGCCTGCCCCAGTTTACGGCTTATCTGATGCACGTTAATGAACAGATGTATCATCTGGCGTATGTAGTTCCGATGGCTTGTTTCTTATTCTGCGCCTATTACGGATGGAGAGGATACAAGGTATTGGATTGAAAATAGTCTATCTGAAAATAAAATAACAAGAAAATGAAAGCGGTTCAAATTGCAGCTCCCCAGAAAATGGCGGTCGTAGAGATTGAGAAGCCTGAACTGAAGGCTGGGGAAATATTGGTAAAGATTGAATATGTAGGTTTCTGTGGTTCTGACCTGAATACTTATCTGGGGCGGAACCCGATGGTGAAAATGCCGGTCATTCCGGGACATGAGGTCGGTGCGGTAATAGACTCCGTAGGACCGGGCGTACCGGAGAGTTTTAAGAAGGGCATGAATGTGGCACTGAATCCCTATACGAATTGTGGAAAATGTGCCTCGTGCCGGAATGGGCGGGTCAATGCCTGCGAATACAATGAGACGTTGGGTGTGCAGCGTAACGGAGTGATGTGTGAATATGCGGTGCTTCCCTGGTCGAAAGTGATTCCGGCAGAGGGTATCTCTTCACGTGACTGTGCGTTGATTGAACCGATGAGTGTGGGCTTTCATGCAGTGTCACGCGGTCAGGTGATTGACAATGAGATAGTAATGGTGATAGGCTGTGGTATGGTCGGGATGGGAGCCATAGTACGTGCCGCCTTGCGTGGAGCTACCGTGATCGCTGTCGATTTGGATGACGAGAAGTTGGCGCTGGCTCGTGAGGTAGGAGCTACGTATGTCATCAATTCACGCACGGAGAATGTGCATGAACGTGTGCAGGAATATTCAGGCGGCTTGGGAGCCGATGTGGTAATCGAGGCGGTAGGCAGTCCGGCCACTTACGTGATGGCGGTTGATGAGGTCAGCTTTACGGGACGCGTGGTATGTATCGGTTATGCCAAGAACGGGGTAGAATTTCAGACAAAATACTTTGTACAGAAAGAGTTGGACATCCGTGGCTCCCGAAACGCATTGCCAGCTGATTTCCGTGCTGTAATACATTATATGAAAACAGGAAATTGTCCGGTAGAAAAATTGATTTCAAGCATTGTGTCGCCCGAAAATGCATCGGAAGCCATGGAAGGATGGGCGGCGAATCCGGGTAAGGTATTCCGTATTTTGGTAAAATTCTAAGAAGCCTCAGAAAAGGAAGATTTGAGGTTCATGTGTTTAATAATAGCGTACTTGCGTCTCTCGAAGAAGTGCAAGTACGTTTTTTTATGTCAGATTGTTCCGTTTGTGTGCTGAAAAGTTGTACTTTTGGCATATCTTACAAGTTTATTTTAATCAACCATAAATTAATGCGTAGATGAACACAAAAAGCATCTTTTTAGCTCTGTGTTGTCTGACCGCCTTTTCATCCTATGCACAGCATGTGCCAACCCTGGAGGAAGTGGTGAACGGAGGTCTGATTGTCACGAAGGGCGAAAGCCGGGTAAACTGGCTTTCAGAGGGGAACAGTTATTCAAAGAAGGAGAAAAATCCGACTGGGGGATACGACATCGTTTCGTATACGCCCGGTAAGAACAAGCGTGAGGTACTTATTCCGGCTTCCATGTTCGTAAAGCCGGGTACTTCCGATACTTTGTCTGTCCGTAGTTTTAGTTTTGACACTTCCCATAAGCAGGTTTTGGTGTATACCAATACACGGCGTGTATGGAGGTATGATACGCGCGGAGATTATTGGGTATTGAACATGGAAACGGGCAAGTTGAGGCAATTAGGGGCACAGTTGCCGGAGAGCAGTCTGATGTTTGCCAAATTTTCGCCCGATGGTACACGTGTGGCTTATGTCAGCGGAAACAATATCTATGTGGAGCATGTTTCCGACGGAAAGGTTGTACAGCTGACCCGCGACGGAAGCAATATGATTGTGAACGGTACATTCGACTGGGTGTACGAGGAAGAATTTTCTTGCCGTGACGGCTTCCGCTGGAGTCCCGACGGCAAGTACATAGCCTATTGGCAAAGCGATACGGAAGGTACCGGGTGGTTCGACATTATCAACAATGTCGATTCGCTTTATCCGAAAATCCTTCGTTTTCCATATCCGAAAGCCGGAACTACGAACTCGGCGGTTAAGGTGGGATACGTAGCAGCTTCCGGTGGAGAGACCACATGGATTGATCTGCCCGGTGACCCTCGTCAGAATTATATCATGCGAATGGATTTTATACCGGAAAGCAATGATTTGTTTATCCAGCAGATGAACCGTCCACAGAATACGAACAAGGTGTGGATTGCTACCATCGGAGGCGGTGCTCCGAAGAATATTCTGACGGAAACAGATGCCGCATGGGTGGAAACAAATGATCAGGTGACCTGGCTGAAGAATAATACTTACTTTACCTGGCAGAGTGAACGAAGCGGCTGGCGTCATCTTTACCGTGTAAGTCGTGACGGAAAAGATGTTCAGCCCATTACCAAAGGGGAGTTCGACTTTATCGAACAGGTGGGCATGGACGTGAAGAAAGGTCTCGTCTATTTCATTGCTTCACCCGATAATTATACCCAGCGGTATCTTTATTCTGCCGAGTTGTTAGGAAAGGGTGAAGTGAAACGCCTCAGTCCGATGGATGAGCAGGGACAGCATCGGTACGATTTGTCTCCCGACGGGAAATATGCGGTACATACGTTCAGCAACTCTGTGACTCCTCCTCGGATAGAGATGGTGGCCTTGCCTTCTCATAAAACGGTGTCGGTCATTGAAAATAACGAGGAAGCTGCATCGCAGTATCAGCAACTTCAGTTGAGTCCGAAGGAGTTTGTCAAAACCCGTTCCGGAGACCTGCAACTGGATGCATGGATGATCAAGCCCGTTAATTTTGATCCGTCGAAGAAATATCCGGTCATCATTGATGTGTACGGTGAACCTGCCGGCTCTACGGTGCAGGATGTATGGCAGGGAGGTGACCTGTGGCATCAGTACCTGGCTAATCAGGGATATATTGTAGTCAGCATTGAGAACCGTGGGGCTGCGGCTCCTCGCGGACGGGAATGGAGAAAGTGTATCTATGGAGAGGTAGGAACTTTTGCTTCGCAAGACCAGGCGCAAGGAATTCTGGACTTGGCCCGTCAGTATTCATTCATTGATACTTCCCGTATCGGTATTACAGGCTGGAGCGGAGGAGGCAGCCAGACATTGAATTGTATGTTCCGCTATCCGGATGTATTCTGTACGGGTATTGCCATTGCCTTCGTATCCGACCAGCGGTTGTATGACACGATTTATCAGGAACGTTACATGAATACACCGCAGGCAAATCCGGAAGGTTATCGTAAGGGTTCTCCTATTACATACGTAGAGGGGCTGAAAGGTAACCTGCTGCTTATTCATGGTACGGGTGACGACAATGTGCATTACCAGAGTTGTGAGATGCTGGTGAATGAGCTGGTGAAACACGGTAAGGTATTTTATCAGCTGTCCTATCCCATGCGTTCACATTCCATCAGTGAGCGGGAAGGCACCACGTATCACCTTCGCAAGTCTATGACAGATTATTTCTTGAAGAATCTTCCGGCAGGAGGACGATAAAATTAAAAAAGACAGGCTAATCTCGATTTTGAGGTTGGCCTGTTTTTAGTACATTATTTATTAAGAATCTCTATACATCGTGCTAGCATAGAAGCATTGTTGACCACAATGATATGAAGTCTTTTTCGGGCTCGAGTAATAATTTGGTATAACATTTGCCTTTGTGAATAATATTGGTTACTGGCCGTTAGCTTTCCGTTTTTTGTATATTTGAAATGTTCATCAATTACAATGGCCACATTGTTAAATTCCTGCCCTATCACAGAATGTGCACACATTTTGTTACTGGGAAAGTATTTTTCATAATCGAAAATAGAACGTGTTCCAGGTGTATAACTAGGAATTTCCCATCCTTCATTTAGCAGAGTTTGTAGCAATATTTTTGCAGAAAAGTAGTCTTTACAATATGTAAGCTCAATGTGTGGATATGTAATGCCTGGAATATTTGTTTGAGAATCGAAAAGTTGTTTTATAAAAAACGCAATTTCTTTGTTTGTCCGTATTTTGTTTGTCAATATGTATGGAGTGCATGATAGTTCTTCTTCAATCCTTTTTTTTAAATTATATTCTTTTTCGTTGTCGCTCAAATATTGCTTTTCATCGTAGGAAAATATGCATTTTATATTTAATGTACCTATTTCTTCCGTATATTTATTAAACTGCTCTGGTCGCATACGTTGAGCTTCATCGATGATAACTAAATCATAATCAGAAAAACTGGGAGCATATCTAGGCATATGTATATGCCATTTGTATTTATTTTTTAATAGTTCATGACCTGCATTAAGTTGGGCACAGTGCAATATAAGTACTTCATGACCAACTTGAATTGCTTTTTTGGCGATATGATAAGTTAAGAGTGTCTTGCCTGTACCTGCTCCTCCTGTAAGTGCGATGAAGTTTGTGGTTTTATCGGCTAATTGCTTTTGTATGGCTTTGCATATTTCTTCTTGTTGTATAGTGAGAAAATATTCTTCGTTTATGAATCTGTCAGTAGAATTGAATGGAGAAATCAGATAATTAGAAGGTTCGAATACCTCATCAATGTGATTCAGGTACATAATTTTCTGTGATGATAAATCATCGCATAGCTCATGAAAGTCGATTTCTCTGGTAATAGGCCCACTTTTGTCTATCATGAGTTTGTATAATTTGTTCTCATTTAATACATAAGTATAAATATGAGTTTCTTTTTCTAGGAAACTGAGATAATATTTATTTTTTACTTGTTGCTTTAGTATCTTTTCTGGTGAACTTTTTGTTTTTATTTCAATGTTGACTAGGTAGTTGGTGCCAAAACGGAGTAAGTCGAATTCTTTTCCTATCTGAGGAATTGAGTAGCCTAGATAGTAATTGCTGGTGACCGTAATGTCGGCTGTATGTTTAAATATATTGTTTATCAGTCCTTCTATGCCATCAAGTTCATAATCTTTAATGCCATTTAATCCTCCTACAATGATTCCGTAGCTATTCATTAATTTCTGGAACAATGAAGATTCTAGATTTCTATAAGCTTCAATGACGGATTGGAGATTAATATGCTTCATGGATGTCGGTTTTTGTTAGAGTTAAGATTTATAAATTCTTTTAAGTTTTGTGGCGTTGCTTGTATTTGTCTGTTAGGTGGCAAATATATGAATCCTTTCAAGTTTAGAGAAATAAATTTCGTGTTTTTATAATCGTCTTGTTAATGGGTTAGAGATTTAAAAAGGAATGATGACACTTAAAAATAGTATTAATATTCTTTAGTTCGGGTTATAAATCTTCAGGCATGGGGATGACAAGGATAGAGTCACTGCACCGGATTCCGTAGAATACGTCACGAACCCGCCCCTGCTGAGGAACCAGCACACCTTTTTCCACCAAATCTTTTATATCGCGTGCTGCTGTATCTGGTGATACCTTTACACGTTTTGCCCAGTTCTTGGCCGTCAGTTTGCCGGGATAACCGTCCAAATATAAATTCAAGACTTCACATTGTCGTTCGGACAGGACTGTTTCGGCATGGGTTTGCCAGAATATGGCCTTGTTAAGAACCTTCGACAATGTTTCGTCGGATTGCTCGACGGAACGGAGCAGGCAGTCAAGATACCAGATGATCCATTCAGTAATCTCGCAATCTCCCTTCTGTGTTTTCTCCAATATGTCGTAATACTGTTTTTTATCTTTGTTTATCTGATGTGAGATACTGAAAAAACGCATCTTTGAGTTTTCGGCCTGTGAAAGTGCCATATCAGCAATGGCCCGTCCGATTCGTCCGTTTCCGTCATCGAAAGGATGGATGCATACAAACCACAAATGGGCTATCGCCGATTTTACATAGCCGTTATGTGCATCTGAATTGAACCAGTCCAGAAACCGATTCATTTCTTTGTCTATTCTTTCAGGAGCAGACGCTACATAATGTACCTTTTCCCGACCGAACATTCCAGAAATAACTTTCATCTCTCCACTGCGGTATCGGGCTACATCTATTTTCGTTGGACCGCTCCATCCGGTAGGAAACAGGCAGTTGTGCCAGCCAAAGAGTCTTTCATGGGTAAGCGGACTGTTGAAATTGACAGTTGCATCAAGTGCCATTTCCACTACTCCGTCTATATATCGTGAGGATTCGGTCGGATTCGGTAGTTGTACTCCAAGTTTGCGGGCTACAGATGAACGTACCTGCTCATTGTTCAATTCCACTCCTTCAATTTCTGATGATGCAATGATGTCATGAGATATGGATTCAACTACGGCAGACATCTTGTCGTTAAAACCGATTACACTAAGGCGTCCCATCAGATAACCGACAGCTTTGTTTACCTTGTTCAGCTTCTCACTGACAAGTTCCTTGTTCCACGAAAAAGAAGGCCATTCTTTATGTTCATGTATATACATAGGCATCACTGTTTTCTGCAAATATACGGTTTTGCGGATAATTAACCGCAAATTTTGCGGCTTATTATCCGCATGAAATAGTGAAATCAATATTTATCAGCATTTTAGATATGCTTGACTAACTCTTGTGATTTTACTTTGTAAACCTTAAATAATTTATAGATTAAAGTTTCTTTTGATTTATTTTTTCAGAAATGAATTATTCGTATGCATCAGCTAATCCAGACTCGACATCTTCTCTAGACCAACCATCATAATATGCCCGTTCGTCTCCGTATGGGTCACTCCAACTGTCTGAATCTATTGTATTTTCTTTTTCATACTCCCAAGAAGTTGTATTAGAAAGTTGTTTAGATGATTTTTCCCTGTGTCTTTTATAAATACTTTTTTCAAAGTTTGTTTTTCCCGTATCTTTTTTTTCATGTAGAAGCAAAAAGAGAGAACCGGCACTATTAATAACTACTGATATAACTGGCGCGATTGGCTTCCATTTTAATGCAACATACCCAGTGTGGCACCCGTAAGAGAAAAATAGTTCTTCTGTCTTTGGATTTACCTTTACATCTATACGTGTACAATTAAAAATAGCTTTGAAATTTTCTATCGTATATGTTGCTATATACTTTAAACCGCTAAAAACAACACGTTTAGGAAATATACAAAGATTTATAAGAACCTCTTTATTTTCAATGAAAGCTTTAACCGAATGTAGATAACTTTCATTAAGAGACCATATCTTATCATATTTTATAGGTACAATGACATTACCATCTGTATCTATAATTCCCCATTCGTCTTTCCCGCTTATTGTATTATAGCGTACAACCCGAGCATATCCACAAACGAATTGTGGGTCACACCAAGAATATAAATCAAACGGTACTATGAGTTTATTTTCTTTATTTATGTAACCAAGTTGGGACTTATTGTTTTTGACGAGAGCTAAACCACAACTGAATGGATACATTTCCTTATATTGAGGAGAAATAATGACATTGTCATTACAATCTTTCAGGCCGTAAAGTTCGTTTTCTTGATATATTATTAAATCAGAATTTGCTGTCATATAACTACATGTTTATATACATCACAGGATTTTGTCTGTTACGTACGATTTTTGATATATCTTGATTCTGGTAAGGAGAATCAAATATTTGTTCTCCTTCAAACTCCCATCGTCCTTTGTATTTCTCACATTGGGTAGGAAACCAGTGATGCGGCTTGAAGATTCCAACAATATAACCACAACAAATTGCAAAAACTAAATCTGCTTTCTTGGCTCGTTGACCATTTAATCTCCAATATTTGCGGGTACATTCATATAAATTCGGACGTTCACAACCCAAATATGTTCTGCTTACATTGAAACAGATAATTCGTTCGTTTTTATGGTTTACAAAATCTCCATAATCTTTGAAAGGTTCAATCATATTTTTAATATTTACTTCCAAAGGTAATGATTTATCACGATAAACTTTATATAATACTAATTTAAGAGAGTTTCGCGGATAATTAACTGCAAAATTTGCGTCTTATTATCCGCATGAAACACTGAAATCAATATTTATCAGCATTTTAGATATGATTTATGATTACCATTCATTATGCAGATAATCATTGACTTTTCAGATTGGAACAGTCTGCTTATTATATACTCACGTAATTGTTGGGCCGGATAAGTATTAATCTGAAAGGCAAGCGCAAATATCATTTCCAGGTTATAGACTACCTGATACCCCTCTTTTAACGGAATACGTTGTTCTGCGGTGAATGGTTGCAATATCCCAAGTTTATATATTCTTCTTTTCGCAGCCCTTAAAGTCGGTGCAACTACATTGAACAAGCCGACAAGTTCGGCTTCGTCCATACGAATCTTATCAGGATGAACAGCAGGAATAACAATCCTGCCGTCCTCCATATGGATAATTTCTCTTTTCATAAGCTACAGACAATTTGAAAGTACATCCTTTACATTATTCATATCTTTCAGAATGGAACTGTCGAGTACCCTTGCATAGTGCTGCGTCATCTTGATATTGGAGTGACCGAGCATTTTGGCTACATTCTCAATGCTTACCCCATTGGCCAAACAGACAGATGTGGCGTACGAGTGGCGGGCGGTGTGTGTAGTCAGGTTCTTCTTTATCAGGCATAGGTCTGCAATCTCTTTCAGGTAGCTGTTCATCTTCTGATTGCAGGGGACAGGCAGCAATACTCCTTTCTTTTTGCAGGCAGGATAATCTGCATATTTTCTCAGGATTTCCAAAGGAATATCCAGTAGCGGAATATTGCACATGTTCTTTGTTTTCTGACGTGGCTTCCTGATCCACAGGTTTTCGTTGTTGTCTTTTACGATATGCTCAGGGGAAAGTTGTTGCACGTCGATGAAAGCCAGACCGGTAAAGGCGGCGAAAATAAAAACATCACGGACTACGGTGATTCGCTCTAGAGAAAATTCCTTGTGGTAGATGCTCAGCAGTTCATCCATAGTAAGAAACTCACGGATTACTTCTTTTTCGTGGAACTTGATACCGATAAACGGGTCTTTGGCTATCCATTCATTGGCCAGTGCCAGATTGGTAATTTTCTTCAGACATTTCATATAACGGATAACGGTATTCTGCTGACATTCCTTTTCCGTCTTCAGATAAAATTCAAAGGCACGTACCAGCTCACCGTTGACTTCCGCCAGCGGCAGATCATCCTTTCCGTATTTCTGTCTGATAAGTTCGGCAAGATAGCGCTTGCAGCTTTCATAACGGCGAACGGTAATCAGGGCGTAGTCTTTCCCGACCAGGGCACGGCATTGGTCATTGTGCTCCTGCATGGTACCGATGAGGGTGCGGACCGCTTCCGGTTCTTTGTCCTGTCCGAAAAATATTTCCTGCAACAGACGTGCCGTTATAGGTTGGTTCTGTTCTTCCAGTTCACAAAAGATCTGATGTAACTTGATTCTCGCATTTTCGATGTAGGCATTCAGGTCGCATGATTTGCGTCTTTTGCCTCTGGCAGATTCCTTAGCCTGACTCCAGAGAGACGGGTCAATGCTTTTGCGGATGTTGTTTTCAACTCGCGTACCATCTACAGTGATACGCATACAAACGGATGCTTCTCCGTTTTTCAGCAGCTTGGTCTTCTTCAAGAAGAAAAGCACATTGAATGAACTTCTTTTCATTTTTCCTACAGTTTTTAGTTTGGACAAAAGTAGGAAACCGACCACGTTTTCTTGATACGTAAAATATTGCAAATCAGTGAGAAAGACTCTAATTCGGTGGAGATTTTTGCTCCACCTTTTATGGGTCAACGTAATAATCTGAGGGGTAAATCCGATAAATTTATATCTTTGCCGGAA